>Ga0209302_10000022_pt1 | contig 109534 bp, 87 predicted proteins | sample ArcOceMetagenome_2_FD_187445 | JGI IMG/M metagenome (GOLD analysis project Ga0209302, IMG submission 187445) | Marine eukaryotic phytoplankton communities from Arctic Ocean - Arctic Ocean ARC135M Metagenome (SPAdes) (version 2) | ecosystem: Environmental > Aquatic > Marine > Oceanic | place...
TATGACTTATTTTTATTTACAATAAAAATAAAAATTATAGAATTGGCAAAAAAAGTTTTAAATAGTGGTCTTCATTGATTAAACGTTAATTGAAAAATTTTAAGCCGTGGAAGAAATTATTAATAGTAAGTTGTAATTTCGAAATACACCAATAGCGATGATCGTTCTATAATTTTGCGATTCTGCGTTTCGCATTTTTTGAATTCAAATAGAGTAAAATTTTCGAAAAAATGGTAATTAGTGGTGAATGATTGAAGTAATGTAAATTGGTAACTTATCTCAAACGAAGGAACCAAGATCAATTGTAAAAATTTCATACCGATAAGTACTTCGAAATCTAATACATGAAATACAAAAATATTTTTTATGGCACATAAGATTGCGTAGTAAAAACGTTATATATTAAAACAAAATAATTAGATAAATAATATTAAAATTATATTAAAAATTTTTAAAAAAGTTGACATATATTAAATGACAGTGCTAATCGATACCCGATGTTATGGAAAGTTTAAAATTAAACCCACGCGGAATAAAGTTGGTAAATGATTCTAAGTTTAATTCCAGGCCACTTCAGACTAAAATTATTTCAAGAAGATCTTCACAAAATAATGGATGAGGTTTTAATTTCAAAGTCTTTTTACGTGGAGCCAAGACGGACGAATCAAATAGTGCTTTTCCGCTGGTTGCGATGCCGAAAGTAGAGGCTACTGATTAGATCTGTGCCGGTGCTAGATCAGGGGCTTTAACGAAATTAGTTGAACGCATACAGTACTCATTGATTTCTGGTCTAGTTGAAAAAAATTAATATCAAATCATTAATAGGAATAATCAAGATTTAAATATAAACCCAGATCTTTCGCTCATATATTTCTATTTCTTAATGTTTGTATTTCTCAGTGGTATCTTCGTGCTATGGAAAAAGCTGAATGAAAACTGCGTAATCGTTTAGGAAAAAGATAAAAGAAAAGCCTAGTGTTTCATTTATATTATTGCCTAGAATTGGAAAGGCCAGAATACGCATCAATTTAGGTTAACGCCAATTTGTCTTATAGAGATTTGGATGTTGTTGATGTAAATATTTACTTAGTTAAAAATTAAAAGATCAAATGAAGAAACGATTAATGAACAAAAATTTTGCTAGTCAAAACAAAAACAAATTTCAATCATATTTGCATTTAGTAATTTAATACAAAAAAAATCCTAGTAAGATGAAAAAATTATTTAAAGATATTATCACTCATACATGAAAAAATCACGTTATTATGTGTAATAATATTACAAACTAAAATTTAAATAGAAAATAACTTAGAACAGTTTGCGTGGGAATAACGCGACATAATATTTTACCGATGTTAATCAAAAATCGTAAGCCTAAGGTTCTATATCGAATCCAAGAATTAGATTATTGGGATTAAACGAACTGTATCTTAAAAAATTATCGTATTTGATTCCGTAACAAGCGAAACGATTAATTGTTGAGGAAAATTTATGCAGTAAAAGACGTTGAAAATTACGTATAAAACATTTGTTTAATTCGAATGTGACTCTTACTTAAAAATACAATCGACCGGTTCAATTGGATTATAGTATTTAGATTAAAAAAATATTTTAGAGAATTAGAAGTGCGAAAATTATTAGAAAAATGGGAGATAGTTTATCAATTTCTCTGTTTTACGTTAATAACATCCGACGAATTGAAATTAGGATGAACCATTTAGTTAAAGAAAGTCAAATTAGTGCATAAACAACTTACGAAACGAGATATACCGTGGTAAATTCGTGCGATAAGAAATTATTATAATGGACAAATTTCAGACGATTTAATAATCGAATCGATTTTTCATGCGCGATCAATTACGGTTCGGAATAGAAACAACCACTATTTTAGAAATTAAAGAACTTCGATTCGAATAATAAATCAAAATTTCACAATCTGGTGAGTTTGTCTCGGCGAACAAATATCAAAAGAATATTAAATCACTGGAATCAGTTCAGGATCTAGAGCGGCCAAAAGTGATTCGGATAAATGAGGAAGTTTCATATTGATTATCTTAAGAAGTGAAAAAACAAAACGTTCTCTATTTTTATTTCTTATGATCACTTTACCATTTTTGCCATAGTTTTTTTCATTAATTTACGAATAATAATTACATTATGATAATCGATTGTCTATATTTATTAAAATGAATTATATGAGATTATAGAGATTGGTGTATTATTCTCGATTTCAGTCTCCCTAAACTCACAAGAATGGAGGGGATCGCATTTTTACAAAAATTTGTTAAGTTCATTGGTTCGAACGAAGAAAGAAATACCAAGTTTAGATGATTAATTCAAGTTTCTAATCTATAGATCTGGGTTTCTGTATCAGAAATAAAATTCACTTAAAGTTATGTTGTCGAATCGTGAACAAATTTAGAAGAATCTATTTTTTTAGATGAATTGCTAAAAGAATATTATGTTGATAGATTAACGACTTATCTACGTGTTAGTTTAAGAAAATCTTGAAAGTCATTATTTATTGAAGGTGCATATAACTAATGAACGATCGATAATTTATTCCAGTGATAGCAGAGAGTGATAAGGTTCTTTAAGAAAAAGGAAAGACATACATCTAACAAAAATCATGGGTTTAACTTGTATCTGATCAGAAGTTGTACTCTTCTATTATTTGCATCAAAATCCATATAGGTAATAATCTACCCATATTTATTTCAACGTATTTCAGGCGGCATTAGTCATTTTTAAATATTTATCTAGAAAATAAATTAATTACAATAAAATTATTAATTTTATAAATAAGAAGTTTTATTAAATATGATTGTACTATTTTTATGTTGTTCTATCAATAAATTTGTGAGCAAAGATTATAAAATATTTTTATTTTACAATTGCTAAATACATAAAAAGTCATACTAATTTAATTCAAAAATACTAACTACATCACATCACACACAGGCAAAAATTCGAAAAAAAATTAGGGGCGGAGGGACTTGAACCCTCACGGCCGTAAGGCCAACGGATTTTAAGTCCGTTGTGTCTACCATTTCACCACGCCCCCACGAAAAGTAGGCGACACCCAGATTCGAACTGGGGAATAAAGGATTTGCAATCCTCTGCCTTACCACTTAGCTATATCGCCTTTAATTAATTATAGTTTCAAGTTACAATAAAATCAAGATGAGATGATCAAGTCTATCTCATTTTTAATATGGAGATTTTTTAATAACAGTTTATCGACATTAAATCAAATAATTTAATCTTTTCGGCATGAATAAAAGAGCAAATCGTTACTTAGAAAAAGTTATAAAGGATCACTATTTTTTTTATTATTTATCATGAAAATGATAAATAATAAAATATATTATATTTCATGAGAAATGAGCGTGAATGTTATCTTATGATATTTATACTCATGCAAAACACCATCCAGACACCAGTAATAAAAAAGTCTGATTTCATAATATTTAGTTTTATTTTCAATTAGTTATATTATAATTTATAAAATTAAAAGTTATGTAAAAACATTTAATAAATAACAAAACAATTAAGTTTAAAAATTTAAAGAAAACTCTTCTGAACAAAAATAAACCAAGATCGAAACAAAAATCTTTATTATTAAGTTATAACTGTTCTTGGATTTTTGATAATAGGAGTTGCTCATTATTTTCATTGTTCCAAAAGATTAAAAAAATATAGCAAAACCTAGGTGTCTCCGGCGAAACTGGTTATTGCAAGTCAAACTATTATGTCTCGATCCAATCACATTAACTCTGATTCTTTTGTGATTGATACAAATAATAGAAGTATAATTTTGCTATTTTAAAGGCTTAAGAAAATAAATTATTTATTTTATTGTTAGTTTTTTTTATAAAAGTGAAAAAAAAACAAAATCAGTTCTTTAAAATTAGAATTTTTATTCGTTTAAATTTGGAACCTTAATTGGCCATTCTAGACCCCCTTAATCTTACTTTTCCATTTATTCATTTTCCCTAAATTTTATTTAAAGAATTATACGAGTTATCAACTCTTAACCGGTATACATGCAGATATTTTACTCCTTTTGGGCCGAATATTTGATCTGACACTATATAAATTTAGGATCTAAACTTCGGTTAATTATTTGTAAATAAATTCTATTATTCAATCTTTTAAATTGTAATTTAATTATACTACTTTTTCCATAAAAGAAGAGAAACTAAAAATACAAAATATAAATGCGCCAGTGTCATTAGAAATCCCAGAAGAAAATTCTTCTTCGGAGACATAAAAATATAATTAATTCAAAATAGAATTCAACGGTATTCGAGTCGAAGTTGAATTTAGAACCAAGGAAATTAAAAATCAGTCAAAGTTAACAAAAGAAGAATTAACGAATGATATTTTAAGGGAATAAGGTGATCAATGTGAAATACTTTGGAGTTTTTAAAGTTTCAAGAGCTTTTATTTAAACGAAATATTACTTTTATTGCACTCGATTTACCAACATCAATTAATTTAGATTAATAAACTTATAGTACAACTCTTTCCGGTATACTGAATTTGAGAATAAGGACGAAAAGTTTGAAAAAACAGGGAATCGAGTGCCAAAAAGAAGACAAATCGATAGAAAATCTATTATTAACAGACTTTGATTCATCATAGACAAATAATTAATAATTTTACTACCAGTTTATAATCGCGAAAAGTTGAATTGTGTTGTCGAATTTTTGTATTATTTTAAGGGTTGATTAAATAGTAATCCATTAATTTGACTATATTTTTCGATAAATGTTAGACAATAATCCCAATCTTGTTTATTTTTCATAATATAAATGGTCTCTAATAAATCGGGTTTACCATTAATAAAACGAACCTGAATATCACGTGTTTCTAATATTTTTTTGGATCTAACAAGATACATCGCAATAACTTCATTATTTTTTGATTTCATTATCTCAAAAATTTTAGGATTTTTAAATCGAAAAGTTGCGGTCCCTGTTGTTCCATCTAATGAACGTGTTAAAAAAATCTCGGGTACAACTTTCTCATTTACCCCAAAAATAAATTGAATCGCTGGAATACAGTTATTGATCATATATATATTAAATTATTATCAAATTTGAAAAATAAATTTATGAATAATTATATATAACTTTTTTAATATTATATATTTATTTATTGTTTTTCTGTTGAGTAATAATTGATGAATTTTATATAACAAATACTTATTTTAAAATATTTAATGGAAGTAAAATGTTTGTTGTTTTTTACATTTTAAACACAATAAAAAAACTTCTTAATTACAATCTTTTTCAATTAACTTGATGTAAACTAAACTATCTAATAATTCAGTTTGTATAAAACTAAAAGCTGTAAATTAGAAGCTACGTTAACTTGACGACTATCATACATTTTACCTACTGTGTTTTATTGGGATACCCATAACCGCCTCATCGGCAATCCGTAGAAGAAGCACATAGACCTCGCATACCAGCAGAAGTAATATTTTGAAATCCTACAATAGCCTCATATAATGCTTGTGTCCCGACAGCGCCTTTTCATGAAATTTGCGATTGAATACAGCTTAGTCATTTCCCAAGCCTCTGCTGCCATCTAAAGACACCACCCTTCAGTTATATTTTGGTCCATTAACAAAATTTCTCAGCCGGTAACTCCGCCTTAAGTTTTGTAATGGGTCTTCTCCCAAATTTTTTTATAGTTTCATTCGTTTTAATTATTATTAAATAACCTCCGGGGTGCAAACCCAACTTTACTGTACATTCATTTTTAATTTTTTTTTGATAAAAAATTAAAAATTAACCAAAATACAAAATAAGTATCAGTTTGGTTTAAAAATTATTAATTATTGTGCATTTTAGTAGACGTCATATTTTGCAACATCTCTGATTTCCCATGTTTCTAGGTGATAAATATGATATTTTTTTATAAATTTATAAAGGTTTCTTTTATGTATATTCTTCCCTCAAAACATAATAAAATTACAACTTCAGTCATGTCATTCGATTTCGTAATTCGATTAAAGCTCACGAATAGACGGCTTACAGAAATCCTTTCATAGTCGATTAAAAGTTGTTAATAAGCCATTCTAACCCCCCTGTGGGAAAGATTTACTTCTAATTGAAACGTGTTCATTAACACCATTTTAGTTGATCGTCCCAAGCTTTTACGGTGTTATATTTTTTATTGAAATTCCGCTGACCGTTTAGAATGAATTCTTCTTTCAAATCAAGATAATTATCTATTAGAGCTGTTTTTGTTTTTTTGTTAGCCGAATTTTTTTTTAAATTTCATTTAACTCGTCATTTGTTCTACTTCAGTGAGGGCTATATCATGATTTTTTCAATCTCCCCAATTTTCACTCCTCCTTCACTTGTAAAATCGATTTTGGCACTAAAACTAACGCGGCCTAATGCCTGAATATTACGTTTGGACATTTTCGTCATTACATCACTAAAAATGTCATTAATGACCATATCCAGATTTTGGGTTGATCCTTGTTATTGATATAATTATGACTTCGTTTCTTTAGCTGAGATTTCAATTCAATTATTTCTTTATTTAATTCGGTGAAATTCCTATTCATCCTTTGTCGGGAAACGATAAACGGACGCGTTCGTCATATGCACATTATTTTGACAGATTTGGCTGTTTTTTTACACTTGACAAGTAATCCAGTTTTTGTTGAACCTTTAAAAATATTTTGTACCGATCTATTATTTGGATCGTTGGATTTAGAGTAATATTTAGGCAAAATTCGACGCTTTCAGTGCTTATTTTAATTATAACAGTTCGTATCCAACCAATTGAACAGCAGGAACCAGAAAGGGTCTGCGTCCTAAGTGTCTCGAAATATTTTTAAATTTATCCCACAATATACAAATAGATTTTCCGGAATTCTTCAATATTACGAGCTTAATATCTAATTCCCATTGTGTTAATGTTTTGCACGCTGGTTTCGGCGGCTCGAAAATGTGTGGCAATGTCCTTTTCTTATATCATTTGAGAAAATACTGAAAAATGATAGCACTGCGATTATTTCCTCGTATTGTTGTTTCACGACTTCAGTTGTCGATTTACTGTTGACCATAATATTGTAAATTTAATTTTATATAAACTATATCATTAAATTTATACCTTATGACTCTTTAAAAAAACTTCCTTTTCTAAAATATTATTCCAAAATTTGAGCGTTCTAATTTTCTCTTTAATCTATGATGTCAATAACTTCAAGTAAGGTCCAAGTTCAAAATTAAAATTCTTGTTGAATGATCTATTAGATCTAACTTTAAAAAATAATCTAAACTTAGTCATTTTTACCCAACTTTAGAGAAAAAAACGAAAACGTATAGTTGGATTCAAATGCAAATAATGTCGATAGTCAAACGATTTATTGGAACTGTTTTAAGAAAATTTGCACTGATTTATTAGAACTTGTAATTACTTTTTTATTTATAGAAATATCTAGAAATTATAGGTTCTATTTAATTAATCTTAAAATTCTCCCAAAAAATTGCAAATTATTTATAAAATTTAAAATAAAAATCAATATAAATAAGAACGAAAGTAAAATTAAGAATTAATTAGCCAATCTTAGTTTTTTGGTATCGAAAGAAAATAAGAAATAGTCATAAATAGAATAATTTATGTTGTACCCCACGGGGGACATTTTTCCGTATTCTAAATTAAGACGTCGTAAAATTTCACCTAAGTTGTTTTAATGTATATTTTTAGATTTTGTTATTTTTTGGAAAAGATATTTTACTCGAAAAAGTTTAAGTTTTTACAGAAATTTACAAAAACAAATCACTTCAGACGTCTTAATAATTGAAGCTCGATTCTTTATAAATCCGCAAATTTTTACGTTGTATTAAATTAATAAAATATATAATTTTAAATTTTTAATAACATAAATAAATTATAAACCATAATATATATATATACGTATAACGTTTAGATCCGATAATTTATAGTAAATTCAATCGACATGTTAAAGAACTCAACGATCTAATGAATCGTCATGATTCGTTTTATTGAAATAATGAAAATTTTGATTTCGAGACGTATTTCTGCTAGGAACAAGTTCAAAATTATTGTTATTCGTTGAGTTCAAAAATTAAACGCGTTAACATGTTGTTGATAAAGATGGCGATATATTATGGCCTAAAGTTGTTAAGAAGTTTTAAAGCTCCATATCTACTTTTACTTTTTTATCCAGCGTTTTTCAGCAAGTTTAGCTTGAACTTTATATATTTTGGGATAAATTTTTAGAAAGGTCATGCGAAAGGGAAGTAGATCATTCGACACGTAAAACATTTCCCAAAAATTAAACATCGTATAATATTAAACTTTTCAAAATTAGATCGAAAGATCTTAAATTCATTCTTTTGATATAAATTAAATCATCAAGTCATGCCAAATTGCGAATATAGGCGCAGATAACTTATAAATTCTTTTAATAAAAGAAGTAAAACTACAAAATCAAAACTAACAGTCAAACTGAAGTAGAAAACACTAAAATTGGTTTACCTTAAATCAACAAGTTTACAGAAAAATTTGTTGAAAGAAAATTTTAGTTTAATACAATCTTCAATTCTGATAAAAAAATTTTCAAAAGACGTTAGATCGAAAACAAAATAATATTTCTCTTTCAAGACGAAATATTATTCGTTCAAAGGATCTAACTAAAAACAATGAGCTGTTATTTATTTGTTAATGTTAAATTAAGAAAAGCCTAAATTTCTGACTCTTTTCTATTCAAAGAGTTTTCTTTATAATTATTAATATTATATCAATTATTAAAGGTTCCTTTCTTATTAAATTTTTCTAGTCGCGATCTTTTTTAATTTATCCCCTATAATTACATTAAGAAAACTTACTTTGGAATAGAACAGTATTCAGAAATTTGAGCGTTTCTAATTTTATCTTTAACTTAAGAATATGTCAATAAGTTCACGCGAGCGCGAAGCTCAAAAAGTTAAAATTCTTGTTGATAAGGATGTAGTAGATACTAGCTTCGAAAAATGGGCGAAACCTGGCCATTTTTCACGAACTTTAGCGAAGGGTCCGAAAACTACAACTTGGATATGGAATTTACATGCCGATGCACATGATTTTGATAGTCAAACGAACTCACTAGAAGATATTTCAAGAAAAATTTTCAGTGCACATTTCGGGCAACTTGCAATTATTTTCTTTTGGGTTAGTGGTATGCACTTCCATGGTGCATATTTTTCAAATTATTCATCATGGTTATCAAACCCAACAACTGTTAAACCAAGTACGCAAGTAGTATGGCCTGTTGTTGGTCAAGAAATATTAAATGGGGATGTAGGTGGAAATTTTCAGGGTGTACAAGTTACCTCCGGCTTTTTTCAAATCTGGCGTGCTGAAGGAATTACAAGTGAAATTGAACTCTACTGGACTGCTATTGGGGGTTTAATAATGTCAGCATTAATGATTTTCGCTGGTTGGTTTCATTACCATAAAGCGGCCCCTAAATTAGAATGGTTCCAAAATGCTGAATCAATGTTAAATCATCACTTAGCGGGTTTATTAGGTTTAGGTTCATTATCTTGGTCAGGCCATCAAATTCATATTGCATTACCAATTAACAAATTACTAGATGCTGGTGTAGCTCCACAAGAAATTCCCTTACCACATGAATTCCTAGTAAATAGAGAGTTAATGTCACAATTATACCCGAGTTTTACGAAGGGCCTTGGACCATTTTTTAGTGGTCATTGGGGTGAATATTCAGATTTTCTAACATTTAAAGGTGGTTTAAATCCAGTAACAGGGGGTTTATGGTTAAGTGATATTGCACATCATCATTTAGCAATTGCTTGCTTATTCATTATTGCTGGACACATGTATCGAACTAACTGGGGTATTGGACACAGTATTAAAGAAATTTTAGAGTCACATAAAGGTCCATTTACTGGGGCTGGGCATACCGGTTTATATGAGATATTAACAACGTCTTGGCATGCACAATTAGCTATTAATTTAGCTATGTTAGGTTCATTGACTATTATTATTGCTCACCATATGTATGCAATGCCACCGTATCCATATCTGGCCACAGATTATGCAACACAACTATGTATCTTTACCCATCACATGTGGATTGGCGCATTTTGTATTGTTGGTGGTGCGGCACATGGTGCAATTTTCATGGTTAGAGACTATAACCCGGCTGATAATTACAATAATTTATTAGACCGAGTAATTCGTCATCGTGATGCTATTATTTCTCATCTAAATTGGGTATGTATTTTCTTAGGTTTCCATAGTTTTGGATTATATGTTCATAATGATACAATGCGTGCATTGGGTAGACCACAAGATATGTTCTCGGATAAAGCAATTCAATTACAACCGATTTTTGCTCAATGGATTCAAAATGTTCATATTTTAGCACCTGGTAAAACAGCCCCAAATGCACTAGCTACTGCAAGTTACGCGTTTGGTGGGGATGTAATTTCTGTTGGTTCAAAAGTTGCAATGATGCCAATTAAATTAGGTACGGCGGATTTTATGGTTCACCATATCCATGCATTTACGATTCACGTAACTGTACTAATTTTACTTAAGGGTGTTCTATTTGCACGCAGTTCAAAATTAATCCCGGATAAAGCAAATTTAGGTTTCCGATTCCCGTGTGATGGGCCAGGTCGTGGTGGTACATGTCAAGTTTCAGCATGGGATCATGTTTTTTTAGGACTATTTTGGATGTATAACTGTATTTCAGTTGTCCTTTTCCATTTCAGTTGGAAAATGCAATCGGATGTATGGGGGACGGTTGGTCCAAATGGAGCAATTTCACATATTACTGGGGGTAATTGGGCACAAAGTTCAATTACTGTAAACGGTTGGCTGCGTGATTTTCTTTGGTCGCAAGCTTCACAAGTTATTCAATCATATGGTTCAGCATTATCAGCTTATGGTTTAATTTTCTTAGGTGCACATTGGTTATGGGCATTTAGTTTAATGTTCTTATATAGTGGTCGTGGTTACTGGCAAGAATTAATTGAATCAATTGTTTGGGCACACAATAAAATTAAAGTTGCTCCAGCAATTCAACCACGTGCATTAAGTATTACACAAGGTCGTGCTGTTGGTTTAGGTCATTACTTACTAGGTGGTATTGGTACTACTTGGGCATTCTTCCATGCAAGAATTATTTCCGTTGGTTAAAATTAAAAGAGGTAAAAATTATGGCAACTAAATTTCCAAAATTTAGTCAAGCTCTTGCCGAAGATCCGGCAACACGTAGAATTTGGTATGGTATTGCTACGGCGCATGATTTAGAAGCGCATGACAATATGACTGAAAGTAATCTTTATAATAAAATCTTTGCTTCACATTTCGGTCATTTAGCAATTATTTTTCTTTGGACATCAGGTAATTTATTTCATGTTGCTTGGCAAGGAAATTTTGAACAATGGATCTTAAACCCTTTAAAGGTTAAACCCATTGCACACACAATCTGGGATCCACATTTTGGTGAACCAGCATTAAAGGCATTTACAAAAGGTGGGGTATTTTACCCTGTAAATATTGCTTACTCAGGTGTTTATCATTTTTGGTATACAATTGGGATGCGTACGAATGATGATTTATATAATGGTTCAATCTTTTTATTATTGTTATCAAGTTTATTATTATTTGCCGGTTGGTTACATTTACAACCTCGCTTTCAACCTAATTTATCTTGGTTTAAAAATAATGAATCCCGTCTAAACCATCATTTGTCAGGTTTATTTGGGTTTAGTTCCGTTGCTTGGACTGGACATTTAATACATATTGCGATTCCAGAGTCACGTGGAATTCATGTCCGCTGGAATAATTTTTTAACAACATTACCTCATCCGGAAGGTTTAGCTCCTTTCTTTAGTGGTTCATGGTCAACTTATGCGCAAAATCCAGATTTAAGTACTCATATTTTCGGAACAAGTGAAGGTGCGGGTACAGCGATTTTAACATTTGTCGGTGGCTTTAATCCTAACACACAAGCACTATGGCTTAGTGACATTGCGCATCACCATTTAGCAATTGGGGTTCTATTTATTTTTGCAGGTCATATGTACCGTACAAATTGGAATATTGGGCACAATATGAAAGAAATTTTAGATGCCCACCGTCCACCAGGTGGCCGTTTAGGTACTGGTCACCTCGGTTTATATGAAACAATTACAGAATCATTACATATGCAACTAGGACTAGCACTTGCTTGTCTTGGCGTTGCTTGTTCATTGACGGCACAACATATGTATGCATTACCAGCTTATGCTTATATTGCTAAAGATTATGTAACTCAAGCAGCTTTATACACACACCATCAATACATTGCCGGGTTCTTAATGTTAGGTGCTTTTGCACATGGTGCTATATTCTTTGTTCGCGATTATGATCCAGAATTAAATAAGAATAATGTATTAGCTCGTATGTTAGACCATAAAGAAGCTATAATTTCCCATTTAAGTTGGGTTTCACTATTTCTCGGATTCCATACATTAGGGTTATATATTCATAATGATACAGTTGTAGCATTTGGTCAGCCTGAAAAACAAATTTTAGTTGAACCAATTTTTGCTCAATGGATTCAAGCTTCATCAGGAAAAGCAATTTATGGGTTTAATATTTTATTATCATCTGCTGATAGTCCAGCCTCAATTGCAAGTAGTCAAGTGTGGTTACCAGGTTGGACAGATGCAATTAATAGTGGTAAAAATTCATTATTCTTAACAATTGGTCCGGGTGATTTTCTTGTTCATCATGCCATTGCCTTAGCATTACATACAACAACATTAATTTTAGTAAAGGGTGCACTCGATGCACGTGGTTCAAAATTAATGCCAGATAAAAAAGATTTTGGATATAGTTTTCCATGTGACGGTCCCGGACGTGGAGGGACATGTGATATTTCGGCATGGGATGCATTTTATTTAGCAACGTTCTGGATGTTAAATACTATTGGTTGGGTTACATTCTATTGGCATTGGAAGCATATGACGCTTTGGCAAGGAAATGCTGCTCAATTTAATGAATCATCAAATTATATTATGGGTTGGTTCCGTGATTATTTATGGTTAAATTCTTCACCCCTAATTAATGGTTACAATCCATTTGGGATGAACAACTTATCAGTGTGGGCATGGATGTTCTTATTCGCACATTTAATGTGGGCAACAGGATTTATGTTTTTAATTTCATGGCGTGGGTATTGGCAAGAATTAATTGAGACCCTTGTTTGGGCTCACGAACGAACGCCAATTGCAAACTTATTACAATGGCGCGATAAGCCGGTTGCATTATCAATTGTTCAAGCCCGTTTAGTAGGTTTAACACATTTTGCTGCTGGTTTTATTCTAACATATGCGGCATTTGTAATCGCTTCGACGGCAGGTAAATTTGGGTAAGATTTAATTTTACAAATCGAGAAAAATAGATCATTCCGTGTTTCTAAAACACGAAATGATTTTAAATTAAAAAATATTGCTAAATAAACTTGATTATGATATATAAAGCACAAATAATATATAAATATTCAAAAATTATCTTTATAAAATATAGAGCAGAATCTCATCGATCAAACGAAATCTAATTACAAACGATTAATATTATTTCATCGAACAACGTGTAATTTGAAATTTTAAGAATAAATATAATATTTATTCTTATGTGGACCGAATAGAATAAGATCAAATATGTATTAGATTTATATTGAATAATATCACTTAAATGAAAAATACTAGAAGAAATTTGAGTCTAATTTATTGATGGTAATTCGCATTCGATTTTAGAAATAAATAAACCCGTTCTCTACAGTAAATCATAAAAATGAAAGAGTATGACTTTTATTGGAATAAAAAAGTTATTTCAGCGTAAATTTTTCTATTATTTTAATTTATCTTTTTAAAAAATTATATTCTATTTTCAATTCTGATTCATCATAAGTAAGATTTATAAATCAAGGAAGAAAATATTTTGCAATCGAGAGAATCATTTTAGAGCTGGATTCATGAATGAAATTCAAACTACCCAGCGACAACTAAAAATAAACAAGAAAAGTGTACTTATAAATAATGGAACCCATCGACGACAGAAACTTTCACCAAGTGGACCCTTTGCAATATTACTGGTAAATTCAACTACGGTTTCCATAAAGTTTTGCCAGCTTTCGGGAATTTGACTAATTGATTGTGTACCTAAAAAAGAGGCACTTAATAAAAGGATAATAACAAACCAACTTACAAGAAAAACTTGACCATGTAATGAATAGAAATGTGTACCAATTTCACGCTTGACAATAATAGAGTATTAGCTAAAAAATTTAATGTATACATAAGTCATTAATTATTATTATTTTTACCTAAAATAAATATGACACATATAATCATAATTCTTTTATTTGTTTATTTTCATGAAAGCCCATTAATTTAGAAACGTATTTCTGCTACTTGAACTTTTTCAAATTATTTTTTCTTTAAAGCTAAAAAAACTTGACATGAAAGAATAACAAAAATTATTCCTAAATAACCAACAATTCTAAATGGGTTTTGTAAAATAATTTCCGTTTCTGTCTGTCCAAAACCACCAATATTTGGATCACTTGTTAATAATTGATCTTGCTTAATAGTTTTACCTTCAGAAACGATAAGATTATAATTCTTAGGGATTGTTGTATTTTTAACATCACCATTCGAAGTTTTAATTGAAACGGTATACTTACCATTACCAATGATTTTTTGGATATCTGTAATTCGTCCATTTACTGAAGCTACAATTGGATTATTATTCGACTTATCTCCCTACTTGGCCTCGACCACGATTAGCACCTACGTAAATTGGGTATTTTAGATAATTTACAGTACTATTTGTTTCGGGATCTGGTGAAACAATTGGAAATATTATTTCTTGATGTTTATCGCCAGTATTGGTACCACAACTAAAATATTATCACTTTTAGCACTATACAGTGAATAAATACACTTTTATTTTTTGTTTTTATTTCCTTTTAGGTGGTGCCAATTTAAGAAGTATTATAATGGCACCCACATTTAACCCACCTTTATCAATAAATCCTACGATTTGTTTTGTTTTTAAATCATATGGAATTTTAACAACGGTCTTAAATAAGGAATTAGGTAAAACAGCAGATGGTGATTCTATTTCAACTGGTTTTTGCGCTAAATGACAATTTTCAGATACAATTTGTCCATTCGCTTCACGAGGATTTGAATATGCATTTTGTGCATAGATAGGAAATGCATTTGTCGATTGTGCTAATGTTAATAACGGAATTAGCACAAAAGTTATTTTTTTTAGATTATAAAAAAAATATTTTAAATTCATATTTTTATTTGAATGTATTCGTACCATAATCAATTAATAACCATCACTAAAAAATTAAAATTACTTTTCATATGAAAGAAGAATATTAGCCCCAAGAAAATATAATATTACAATTGCACTTGATAAAGTAACTGTGTTATTGGATCGGTTGATGTGGTTAAAATTGTGCCAATAATTGTTGAACCGAGAATTACATACTTCGAGATACTTAATATTTGTTGTGCTGAAATTATTTTTGTCAATCCTAAGATAAGTTGAACAATTGGGATTTGAAATGTTAACCTCACACTATAAAAAATTAATAAAATAAAATCTAAATATTGATTAAATGACCAAAAAATTTCAATGCGGCTTGAATTAGAAGATAATAGGAAAAACCTAAACCTAGTCCAAATAATAAAAAATAAATTCCAATAATAGCAAGAATAAATTTTTTTTCATTATCTTTTTAAAAGTAAATAGAGAAACCGATTAATCAAATATTCATTTTCCTTTTTTGTTTATAGTATTTTTGAGCCTAAATTGAACAAATTCATAATTAATTTATCTTTGTCTTACTTTATTACATTACACATAATACGAGTGATTATCACATTGAAAATTAGTATAGATAAAAAATCATTAGGTATTAAATTTTAGAAAATGAACGTTTGTATAAAACTGTTATTAAACGAGTTACAAGGTAAATTTTAGCGAATTCTTTTTAATGAGTCATCTACCGAATTTACCGAATAGAGACATATTGTTAATAAATAGTGTACACTTTTACAGAATTGTGAAATTTTTCTTTCGATTATATTTGGAACTTATTAAGTTTTATTTCCACACCATCGAGAATAAAGTTTCATAATGATTAATAAAAGATATTAGATCGACTTAAATTATTCATAAAAATTTAGTGTTGTTTCGTTAATCTAACAAAAAGCACTTGAGAAAAAGGTATTTATGCTTTGAAAAGTTGACCGATTCTTAAGATCTTATTTAGTTTTCAAAATTAGTAGAAAATTAGTTACTTTTATTAATCTTAATTAAAGATTAAAAGTTTTTATTAGAGTCGGGACAAAATTTCTCAATTAATTTTAAATGCCTGCTTTTAATCATTTTCTTATAATTATCTAACAATAATATTTAAAAAGACGAAATATAAAATTTATAGTATTTACTAACTATCTAAATTTAAAAATATAATACTTTGTAATTAAATTTTTTAGATAAATTTAAAATAAAAAAATGACAGTATATATTTGTTATACATTGCTAATAATGTAGAGTCTTCATACTATAGGTTCACTTCGTAATGTTTGTACATTTGCTAAATTGAATTTATAAAATTTTAACGAGATACATGTCTTTAGGAATGCTTGGTAATAAGATAGGTATGACACAAATTTTCGATACGGGAGGAAATGTAATTCCAATTACTGTACTTCGTGTTGGTCCATGTGTTGTAACACAGATTAAAACAGTTGCAACGGACGGTTACAATGCTATTCAACTTGGATATTATTCGGTCTCAACAAAACAGCTACCTCAACCACAAAAGGGACATCTTAAAAAATGTGGATACGAGTCATTAAAATACTTACAAGAATATAAGACCAATAATGTGAATGATTTTACATTGGGTCAAGTTATTGATATTGATACATTCAAGGATGTAAATTTTATTACTGTAAGTGGAAATAGTATTGGTAAAGGTTTTGCTGGGCATCAAAAACGACATAATTTTAGTCGTGGACCAATGACGCATGGTTCGAAAAATCACCGTGCGCCAGGTTCTATTGGCGCTGGGACAACACCAGGTCGGGTGCTTCCTGGTAAAAAAATGGCAGGTCGATTAGGGGGTAAAAAAGTTACAGTTTCTAATTTACAAATTGTTAAGAGTGATCTCAAGCAGAATTTATTAATTGTAAAGGGTTCTGTGCCTGGAAAACCTGGAAATTTATTAAATATACATTTTTTAAAGAATATTTAAGTTATTAGTCAATATTATGAATGGAATAAAATGTTTTATTACATCAAAAAAAGCATTAAGCTTGATTGATGAGAAAAAATATAGTTTTTTAGTACAACGTTGGATGAAGAAGGATACATTGAAGAGTATAATTGAAGATTTTTTTAATGTTAAAGTAATAAGAGTTAACACATTTAATTTACCACGTAAAAAGCGTCGTCTTGGAAAATTTCAAGGTTATAAACCACAATATAAAAAAGTAATTATTACCCTTGATTCGGCTGATACGTTACAGTTATTTTCAGATATTTAATTAAATAAAAAAATTTATGGCTATTCGCTTGTACACATCTTGCACACCAGGTACACGTCATCGAATCGCACCTGACTTCCGATCATTAAGTAAGCAAAAACCAGAGAAGTCACTTCTAGTTAAGAAATCTAAGTCAGGTGGCCGTAATAACCAGGGGGTTATTACTCTTCGTCATCGTGGTGGTGGACATAAGCAAAAATATCGATTAATCGATTTTAAAAGAAATAAGCATACAATTGAGGGTAAAGTTATTCGTATTGAATACGATCCAAATCGAAATGCCCGAATTGCACTTATTCATTACGCGGATGGTGAAAAGAAATATATTCTACATCCAGATGAACTTCAAGTTGGTAATATTATTCAATCAGGTGAAGAGGTCTCTATTCAAATTGGGAACGCCCTTCCATTAAAAAATATTCCATTAGCAACGGAAGTTCATAATATTGAATTAAATATTTTTCAAGGGGGTAAGATTGTTCGTGCGGCTGGTACTTCTGCTTCGATAGTTGCAAAAGTCGGAAATTATGTCACATTACGTCTACCATCAAAAGAAATTAGATTAGTTTTTAAAGAATGTTATGCCACGATTGGTCGTGTTGGTAATTTGAATAATTATGGTGTAGTTATTGGAAAAGCAGGTCGAAAACGTTGGTTAGGGCGACGACCACATGTTCGGGGTGTTGTTATGAACCCATGTGATCATCCACATGGTGGTGGTGAAGGTCGTTCACCAATTGGTCGAGTACAACCTTATACTCCATGGGGTAAACCCGCATTAGGAATTCCGACTCGTATGAAAAATAAATATAGTGATGCTTTTATTATTCGTCGTAAAAAGTAATTAAGCAAAATAAAAAAAATGGGAAGATCAATTAAAAAAGGCCCTTTTATTTCATATCATTTATTACAACAAGTAACTGAGATGAATAAAGGTGAGAAACTCGATGTTATTAAAACGTGGTCACGGGCATCCACAATTTTACCTGAAATGGTAGGTCATACAATTGCCGTACATAATGGACGTGAACATGTTCCAATTTTTATTTCCGATCAAATCGTTGGGCATAAATTAGGTGAATTCGCAATAACTCGTACGTTTCGTTCGCATATCAAATCAGACAAAAAATCAAAACGTTAAATTTTTAAACAGAATCAATATATCTAATGAAAAATGCCTTAGTAGAAAATTCAACGATGGATAACGATCAAGACGTATTATTAACGATTTCTCAAGCAACCGCAATCGCGAAACGTATTCGAATGTCACCGAATAAAGTTAGACGTGTTCTTAAATTAATTAATGGGTGTTCGTATCAAGATGCTCTAATTCTATTAGAATTTTTACCATACAAAGCATGTGGTGTTATTTGGCAAGTTTTACGATCAGCTGTTTCAAATGCAGAAAATACATTTAATGTTAATAAACAAGATTTACGAATTAAAGAAATTTTTGTAACGCAAGGGCCAACAATGAAAAGATTCCGACCACGTGCGCAAGGTCGCGCTTTCGTAATTCGAAAACCATTATGTCATCTTACTGTGGTTATTGAAGTTACGCCAAATTAATTTTAAAATTATATTATGGGACAAAAAACGCATCCATCTGGATTTCGACTAAATACGACACAACAACATTATTCAAATTGGTGTCAGACAAATTGGCGATCATATTCAGATGAAGTTAGAAGTGATAATCAAATTCGATTATTTTTAAAAAAAAAGTTAAACGCAGGAAATATTTCTGACATCTTAATTGCAAAAAATTTTGAACAGAAAAAAATTTTTATTAAAGTTTTCCTTGCGAAACCAGGAGTGATTGTAAAAGAATTTAGTTCAGAAATTGGAAATTTAGAAAAGCAAATCAAACAACGTGTTCCGCAAATGAAATTTGTAAGTATTGCAATTTTTGAGGTTGAGGAACCAAATCTTGATGCCACTTTATTGGCTGAATATATTTCGGAAATGCTAGTAAAACGGATTGCATTTAAGCGAGCAATTCGTATGGCGATTGATTTAGCAAAACAAAATGACTCTTTACAGGGTATTAAGATTCAAATTTCAGGGCGATTAAATGGTGCTGAGATTGCTAGAAGTGAATGGGTTAAAGAAGGGAGAATGCCTTTACAAACTTTGCGAGCTAAAATTTCATATGTTTCAACCACTGCCAAGACAATCTATGGTATTTTGGGAATAAAACTGTGGATTTTTAAAGGTGAGAAACTGAATTAATTAATATAATTATTATGCTTAGTCCAAAACGAACAAAATTTCGTAAACAACAAAGAGGAAGATTAAAAGGAAAGGCTCTTCGAGGTAATAAAATTGCATTTGGTGATTATGCAATTCAAGCAAAAGAATCCGGTTGGATTACTTCGAAACAGATTGAAGCGACACGACGTGCAATAACACGATACACGCGTCGAGGGGGTAAACTCTGGATTAAAATTTTTCCAGATAAACCGATTACTGCGCGTGCCGCTGAATCACGTATGGGTGCGGGTAAAGGTGCTCTTGATTATTGGGTCGCGCCGATAAAGCCAGATACAATAATTTTTGAATTAAAGGGGGTTACTCCAGAAATTGCAAAGCAAGCAATGCATATTGCTTCATATAAATTACCGGTAAAAACAAAGTTTATTACAAGAGAAAATAATGCTTAAAAAACGAAGAATTGGTACCGTTGTGAGTACAAAACTAGACAAAACCGTTATTGTTGCGGTTCGAACCCGATACCCCCACCCGTTATATTCGAAAGTAATTTCACGGACAAAACGTTATCTGGTACATGACTCTAAGAATATAAGTATTGTTGGGGATAAAATTTCAATCGAGTTAACACGTCCTCAAAGCTTAAATAAATGTTGGATTTTAAAAAAAATTTATAAGTAAAAATGATACAACCTCAAACGATTTTAAATGTTACTGATAATACTGGGGCAAAAAAAATTTTATGCATACGAGTATTAGGTGGGAATAAAAAGTATGCGCGTATTGGTGATACGATCATTGGTGTTGTAAAAGAATCATTACCAAGAATGACTGTCAAAAGGTCAGATATTGTTCGTGCTGTTATTGTTCGAACAAAAAAATCTATACGACGACAAAATGGGATGTTAATCCGATTTGACGATAATGCTGCTGTTATTATAAATACAGAAAATAACCCACGTGGAACAAGAGTTTTTGGACCAATTGCGCGTGAAATTCGTGATAAAAATTTTACAAAGGTCGTTTCGTTGGCACCTGAAGTTTTATAAGAAAAAATTGAAATGAAATTAAAAATTGGTGATAACGTTGTAGTTATTACAGGAAAAGATAAAGGTCAAGTGGGGAAAATTAAAACTATTTTTAAAAACAAGAATACAGTTATTGTCACCGGTTTAAATTTAAAAACAAAACATCTAAAATCAACAAATAAAGAAGATCCTGGTAAAATTTTAAATATTGAGGCGCCAATTCACCAATCAAATATTATGCTGTGTGATTTGGATAATATCAAAAGTCGTTTTAAGACCATTATACAAGATGGTTCCAAAGTAAGAATTTCGAAAAAAACAGGTCAAAGTATAAATTAAATTATGGATCCAAAATTAAAAGTTTTATATAAGAATACGATTACTCCTGATTTAATTAAGGAATTTGGTTATACAAATGTTCATCAGGTACCAGAATTAGTTAAAATAAAAGTTAATCGTTGTTTAGGTTTATCCGCCCAAAATACGAATTTATTAAATAAAAGTATTGAAGAATTTCGAATTATTACGGGGCAACAACCAATTATTACTAAAGCAAAAAAATCAATTGCAGGGTTTAAATTACGTGAGGAAATGCCACTTGGTTTAACCGTTACATTACGGGGTAAAAATATGTATTATTTTTTGGAACGTTTTGTTAATTTAACACTTCCAAGAATCAGAGATTTTCAAGGTTTAAATCCTTTAAGTTTTGATAAAAAAGGGAATTATAATATTGGTTTAAAAGACCAATTAATATTTCCCGAATTGGAGTATGATAAAATTGATCAGCTTTTAGGTTTTAATATTTCATTTGTAACAACAGCAAAAAATAAAGAGGAAGGTTTAGTTTTATTAAAAAAACTAACTTTACCTATCAGATAAAAAAATTTTAGTTAATAATTTATGAGTAATGATAAAATTTCTGATATGTTGGTGCAATTCAGAAATGCAATCGCCGTACAACATCGTTTAGTTATAATTCCAAAGACACGTATGACTTTGGCTATAACAAAAGTATTGAAAGAGGAAGGTTATATCTTATCGTATGAAGAATTTGACAATAATAAAATACCGATAATTACAATTGGGTTAAATTATTTAGGTGAAGGACAAAAACGAAAATCTTTTATTACAACCTTAAAACGAATAAGTAAGCCAGGTCTAAGAGTATACACAAAAGCAAATGATTTACCTCATGTTTTAGGAAATTTTGGTATTGCAATTGTCTCAACTTCAAAGGGTGTTATGACTAATATTCAAGCAAAAAATATGGGTATTGGTGGAGAAATTTTATGTTATGTTTGGTAAAAAAAAATTATGTCACGTATAGGTAGATTACCCGTATTATTACCCAAAGGGGTTTCAGTTAATATGGATTGTAAAATTATTATAGTTAAAGGACCTTATGGTTCATTAAAACGCGAGTTACCGGCTTTTATGGGGATTGAAATTTTTGATGATAAATTATTAATAAAACCTAAATTACCACATACAAATATTACGAAACGCTGTCATGGTTTATTTAGAACACTTATAAATAATATGGTTATTGGTGTTTCCGAAAAATTTCAAAAAGAATTAGAATTAAAAGGCGTAGGGTATCGTTGTCAAGTTAAAAATAAGGAAGTTATTTTAAACTTAGGGTATAGTCATCCGATTCAACTAATAATTCCGGACGATATTGAAGTTAAAGTTGAAAATAATACATCAATTTTAGTTAGTGGTATTGAAAAAGAAATTGTTGGATTATTTGCTTCTAAAGTACGGGCATTTCGTCCACCCGAACCTTACAATGGTAAGGGTGTTTTATATAAAGATGAAATAATTATTCGTAAAACAGGTAAAGTGGGTAAATAATATTAAAATAAAAAATTTATTCTAAATGATAAATATGGAAGTAGAAAATACTGGGCAACTAAATAAAACTAGAAGAAAAATGAAAGAAAAACCGAAAAAATGGATTAAACGAGTTGTTAAAGTACGCCGAATTACAAAAGTAATTAAAGGGGGAAAAAAATTGCGCTTTGGTGCAATTGTTGTGATTGGGAATGAAAAAGGACAAGTTGGATTAGGCGTTGGAAAAGCCGATGATGTTATCGAAGCGGTAAAAAAAGCTGTGAATGATGGGAAAAGGCATTTAATTCATGTTTCATTAACAAAGAATTATAGTATCCCTTATATTATTCATGGCAAATATGGGGCTGCAAATGTTATTATCAAACCAGCTGCTGCTGGTTCAGGTGTATTAGCAGGTGGATCTGTTCGAACCGTTTTAGAACTCGCTGGTTTACAAAATATTTCAGCAAAACAATTAGGTTGTGATAATCTTTTAAATAATGCTCGGGCTACAATTTCTGCACTAGATTCAATCAAGAAATAAATTTCTTAATAAAAGTTAGTAACTATTTAATGATTATAAAAAAAATTTTATATACACTACTACTCATTGCCTATCTACGAATAGGTAATTTTTTTCCTGTCCAATATGTAGATCAGATTTATTTGTACGAAACATTAAAAAATAATTCTACTTTTCAATTATTTACATTATTTTTTCAAGGGCGATATTTTTTATTTTCAATTTTTTCACTTGGAATCCTACCTAATATCAATGCATCGGTTTTTATGCAATTTCTTGTTTCAATAATTCCATTTTTTAAACAGATTCAAAAAGAAGAAGGGGAAAATGGGAGAAAAAAAATTACCCAATATACAAGGTATTTAACGGTATTAATTTCGTTTTATTATAGCGGTTTAATTGCTGTCTTATTAAAACCTTATGTTTTTGATTATACACTCGCGAAGGCTATTGAAATTTTTCTAATTTTAAGCGCTGGGTCAATTGTTACAATGTGGTTCAGTGAGTTAATAACAGAAAAAGGAATTGGAAATGGTTCATCTCTAATTATTTTTATAAATATTACTTCATCTTTACCAAAGAACTTAGAATCATTCCTTATTCCAAAATTAGAAATTAGTAAGATACTAATTATTTTACTCAGTCTAGTGGGTATTATATTTGTTCAGAATTCAACTAAAATTGTCCCAATTTTGTCGACAAAATCGATGATGAGTAATTCAAATACTAATTATCTCACAAATCAATCGTATATACCTTTTAGATTAATTCAAGGTGGGGTATTTCCAATTATTTTTGCAACAACATTTTTAACCCTTTTTGTAAATATCTTTGGAAATATAATATTCTTTAAAAATTTTATTGAATTCTCCTCTATCTTTTTATATTTTGGTTTAATTCTTCTTTTTAATTTATTTTATTCTGGAATTAGTTTAAACGCTGATGAATTAACTGAAGATCTTAATAAAATGGGATTTATTGTTCCTGATATTAGACCAGGATTACAAACAAAACAATATATCTTACAAATAACAAATCGATTGTCGTTATTAGGGGGTTTATTTTTAGCAATTATTGCTACAACTCCTAATCTAATTGGATATTTCGATAAAAATGTAGATATTTTAAGAAGTTTTAGCGCGACTTCTTTATTAATATTAGTTGGGGTTGCCATTGATTTAAACCGTCAAATTCGAGCCTCATTATTATCCGAATATTATAAAACTATTATTTAATTTGAATCTAAAAAATGAAAGTACGTCCATCGGTAAAAAAAATGTGTAGTAATTGTCGAGTAATAAAACGATTTGGCGTAATTCGCGTAATTTGTTCAAATCCAAAACACAAACAACGTCAAGGTTAATAATATAAGGAGAAATATGGTACGTATTGCTGGTATTGATCTTCCAAAAACAAAGCGGATTGAGTATGGTTTAACATCTATTTATGGTATCGGTTTAACCTCATCACAGTTGATTTTAGATAGTACAAATATTGATAAAAATATTCGAGTTAATGAGTTACAAGATGCAGATGTAATTTCATTACGTGAAACTATTGAACAAAAATTTCAAGTCGAAGAAGATTTACGTCGTACAATTAAACAAAATATTTTACGTCTTTCCCAAATTAATTGTGTTAAGGGAAGACGTCATAGAGCAGGTTTACCTTTAAGAGGTCAACGTACACGTACAAATTCACGGACACGCCGTCGTGGAAATAGATAATTATTCAAGATAATTTAATTAAATAAGTGGCAACAAAGATTAAACAGACAACTAGGAAAAAAAATAGTAAAATTGATGTACTAGGTGTTGTACATATTAGTGCAACATTTAATAATACTATTATTACAATTACGGACGTACAAGGGAATACTATTTCATGGGCTTCAGCTGGAAGTGTTGGTTTTAAAGGAGCAAGAAAAGGGACCCCATTTGCTGCACAAACGGCGGCTGAAAAGGCTGCTTTAACAGCATTGAGCTTTGGTCTCCAAAAAATTGAAATTATGATTAATGGGCAGGGAGCAGGTCGAGAAACAGCCATTCGTGCTTTACAGGTTATTGGTTTAGAAATTCTTTTTATTAAAGATATCACACCAGTTCCACATAATGGTTGTCGACCACCGAAATCTCGTCGTGTCTAATTAAGGTTAAATCAAAAAATTATGTATGTTTGACTTTCAATTTCAAAAAATTAATTCTACGGTAAATATTCAACAAAACATTTATGGAAAATTTTTAGTTTTTCCAGTAACAAATGGTCATGGGATTACAATTGGGAATGCATTACGTCGGGTTCTTTTATCAGACCTATCAGGAATCGCAATTATTGGGGTAAAAATAATTGGAATTAAACATGAATTTTCGACAATTGCTGGTATACGAGAAGATGTATTAGAAATTTTATTAAATTTAAAACAAGTAACTTTTACTGGCACACTATTTGATAATATTATCGTACCGTTAGAAATTCAGGGACCAAAAATTATCACAGCGGATAATATTCAACTACCATCGAATTTACAAATTGTAAATCCAAACCATTATATTACAGCAATTTGTGCAAATGTTTTTTTATGCATGGAATTAGAAATTGCCTCTGGAACTGGTTACAAATTAGCTAACCCTAGTTCTTGTAATGTAAAATCTGATTTTATTGAACTAGATGCAATTTTTATGCCGGTCCAAAAAGTGAATTATTATGTCGAGAATATTTATATAAAATCATTAAAATTAAAAGAAAATTTAATTATTGAAATTTGGACAAATGGAAGTGTGACACCGGAAATTGCATTAAAAAATAGTTCACAAATTCTGATTAATTTATTTTCAGTTTTTACGAATGCAAATATAAAACCTGAAAATACAAATATTACCAGAAAAATAAATTCAATAAGAATTGAAGAATTGAATTTATCTACACGAGCTTATAATGGATTAAAACGAGCCAAAATAAATTCGCTTGATGATTTATTAAAATACTCTTTAAATGATTTAAAAAAATTACAAAATTTTGGACAAAAATCGGTACAAGAAGTAAGAACAAAAGCAAAAACATATTTCGGGATAATTTTAAAACATAAATAAAAACTCATGACAAATACATTTTTACCTATTAAAACATCAAATAATATTTATAAAAAATGGTATTTAATTGATGCTAAAGAACAAAAATTAGGACGATTATCAACAAAAATTAGTTTACTATTAACAGGAAAACATAAATCAGATTATACACCTTCATTAAATAAAGGAGATTATGTAATTGTCATTAATGCTAAAGAAATCCAAGTAACGGGAAAAAAAGAAAAACAAAAATTGTATCGTTCGCATTCTGGTCGACCGGGGGGAATGAAAATAAAAACTTTTACAGAAGTTAAAAATTATTTTCCAGAGAAATTAATCGAAAAATCAGTAAAAGGAATGCTACCAAAAGGAATATTAGGGCGACAATTTTATACGCAATTAAAAATTTATTCGGATAACACTCATCCACATATTGCACAAAATCCTATTAGTATCGAATAATTTAAAACGCTAAAACTAAGTACTAACTTAAAAAATTAATGCCCAAATATGACGCTAAAATTTATTACATCGGCCATTGGAAGAAGAAAAGAATCGACAGCGGTTATTAAATTATATGAATTAACACTTGATGAAACAGTAGGGTTAGTTGGCGTTGAAGAAACAGTTATGATTAATGGTTTAATACCCGAAGTGTATTTACAATTTAATTCACGTTATATGAGTACAATTTCATTACCCCTCGAAGTTCTGAGTTTAACCGATAAATATCGAATTGATGTCACTGTTCATGGTGGTGGTTTAAGTGGACAAACAAATGCGATTAAACTAGGATTAGCCCGTGCGCTTTGTAAATTAGATTCAACTTATCGTCCACTATTAAAATCATATGGATTCCTTACACGTGATGCCCGAATAAAGGAAAGTAAAAAATATGGATTAAAAAAAGCTCGCAAAGCATCTCAATTCTCAAAGCGTTAAAAATTTTATTTATATTTTCTATGCCAAAAAAAGATATTCACCCCGAATTATTCACAAATTCACAAGTATTTTGCGATGGTCAATTAATTATGACTGTTCCTTCAACGCGTCCTGAATTACACGTCGATATTTGGTCAGGTAATCATCCCTTTTTTACCGGATCTAAAAAGATGCTTGATACCGAAGGACGTGTCGAACGATTTAACAAAAAATATAATATTAATAAAAATTAAATTATATGCCTACAATTCAACAATTGATTCGTTTTAAAAGACAATCTGCAATTAAAAAAACAAAATCACCTGCGTTAAAAAATTGTCCCCAAAAACGTGGGGTTTGTACTCGTGTTTATACAACAACACCAAAAAAACCGAATTCTGCGACACGAAAAGTTGCTCGAGTTAGATTAACTTCTGGTTTTGAAGTAACAGCCTATATTCCTGGTATTGGGCATGAGTTACAGGAGCATACAGCTGTTTTAATTCGTGGAGGGCGAGTAAAAGATTTACCTGGTGTTCGTTATCATATTATACGAGGTGCACTTGATAGTGGACCAGTTAAAAATAGAAAGCAAGGCCGTTCAAAATACGGTGTTAAAAAACCCAAAGAATAAATAACAATTAAAATTATTATGTCTCGTCGTAAAGTAACAAAGAAAAAATTCCCTGCTCCGGATTGTACTTACAATAGTTATCTTGTAACGATTTTAATTTCGCGAATTTTAAAAAGCGGAAAGAAAACCTTAGCTCAAACTATTGTAAATGACACATTCGATGTTATTAAATACCGTTTAAACTTAAACCCTGTAGAAGTTTTTGAAACCGCTGTCAAAAATGTAACACCAATTATTGAAGTTAAAGCCCGTAGATTTGGTGGAGCAACATACCAAGTTCCACTAGAAGTCAGTGGTTTTAGGGGTTCAAATTTAGCTATTAAATGGATTTTAATTGGCGCAAAAAAACGACCTGGAAAAACGATTGCCGTAAAATTAGCAAACGAATTAATTGATGCTTCAAATAATTTAGGTGAAGCAAATAAAAAAAAACAGGAAACACATAGAATGGCCGAGGCAAATAAAGCTTTTGCCCATTTCCGTTATTAATGTTTCTAATCGCCAAAAGTAAGTAATTTTAATTTAATCAATTTTATAAAATGGCTCGTGAAGTATTTGAACGAAATAAAACGCATGTTAACATTGGTACAATTGGTCATGTTGATCATGGTAAGACAACCCTAACAGCTGCAATTACAATGACACTAGCTTTAGGTGGAACTGCAATGGCTAAAAATTATGAAGATATCGATGCAGCCCCCGAAGAACGTGCACGTGGAATTACTATTAATACAGCTCATGTCGAGTATGAAACCGAAAATCGTCATTATGCTCATGTAGATTGTCCCGGACATGCTGATTATGTTAAAAATATGATTACTGGTGCAGCACAAATGGATGGTGCAATTCTCGTAGTATCGGCAGCCGATGGTCCCATGCCTCAAACTCGTGAACATATCTTGTTATCAAAACAAGTAGGTGTTCCACATATTGTTGTTTTCTTAAATAAAGAAGATCAAGTTGATGACGAAGAATTATTAGAGTTAGTAGAATTAGAAGTTCGTGAACTTCTTTCTAACTATGATTTCCCCGGTGATGATATTCCAATTCAAACCGGATCAGCACTGTTAGCAATTGAAGCAATTAAAACGACACCTGATATTAAAAGAGGTGATAACCCGTGGGTTGATAAAATTTATTCTTTAATGGATTTAGTTGATGAATATATCCCCGCACCAGAACGTGATGTTGATAAACCATTTCTAATGGCTATTGAAGATGTTTTCTCAATTACAGGACGCGGGACAGTTGCAACTGGTCGAATCGACCGGGGTGTTGTAAAAACAGGTGAAATAATTGAAATTGTTGGACTCGGTGAAACTCGTCAAACAACTGTAACAGGCGTAGAAATGTTCCAAAAAACACTAAATGAAGGGTTCGCTGGTGATAATGTTGGAATCTTATTACGTGGTGTTCAAAAAACAGAAATTGAACGTGGTATGGTACTAGCACAAAGTGGAACAATTTTACCACACACTGAATTTGAAGGTGAAGTTTACATCTTAAATAAAGAAGAAGGTGGTAGACATACTCCATTTTTTACAGGTTATCGTCCACAATTTTATGTTCGGACAACTGATGTAACAGGTAGTATTGTCGCATTTACAGCGGATGATGGAAGTTCAGTTGACATGGTTATGCCAGGTGATCGTATTAAAATGACAGTTGGCTTGATCTCAGCAATTGCAGTTGAAGAAGGAATGCGTTTTGCAATTCGTGAAGGTGGTCGAACAATTGGAGCTGGTGTTGTTTCAAAAATTATAAATTAAAACCTATGGATCGTAATTTAAATGATTTAGATAATCCTAAATTAGTGGTGGTTACAGTACATTTAGCGTCATACGATAAAAAATCTCTTCGTAAAGCAGAACGTACTATTATGGATGCACCATTATTAGTTGCTAATGGAAAAATAAAAGGTCCAATTCCATTACCGCGTAACGCCCGTTATTGGTGTCTTTTAAAATCACCCCATGTTAATAAAAAAGCCCGTGAACATATGACAGCAATTCGTTATAAAAGATTAATTAAAATTCAAACGAATTTTAATTTAGACTTCATTTTTGTTCCTTTATCTTTACCGGCAGGGGTAGATATGAAAATTACTTAACATACTCTATAATGAGGTGTATACGTAATATTTTAAGTAAGAAAGCCAACAAATATATTTTTCAAACTATAATGGGATTACCTTGGTATCGTGTTCATACCGTAGTTCTAAATGATCCAGGTCGTTTAATTGCAGTACATTTAATGCATACGTCACTGGTTGCTGGATGGGCTGGGTCAATGGCTCTTTATGAATTAGCAATTTTTGACCCATCAGATCCTATTTTAAATCCAATGTGGCGTCAGGGGATGTATGTTATGCCATTCATGGCACGTTTAGGCGTTACAGATTCATGGGGTGGTTGGAGTATTACTGGGGAAAGTGTTTCAAATCCTGGTATTTGGAGTTTTGAGGGTGTCGCTTTAACACATATTATTTTATCAGGTTTATGTTTCTTGGCTGCCATTTGGCACTGGGTTTATTGGGATTTAGATTTATTCCGTGATCCACGAACTGGTGAACCATCAATCGATTTACCAAAAGTTTTTGGAATTCATTTACTATTATCTGGTTTATTATGTTTTGGGTTTGGGGCATTTCATGTCACCGGTCTATTTGGCCCAGGTATTTGGATTTCCGATGCATATGGTATTACTGGGAAAGTTAATGGTGTATCTCCAGCATGGGGTCCAGAAGGATTTAATCCATTTAATCCAGGTGGTGTGGCATCACACCATATCGCAGCTGGTACACTAGGTATTCTAGCGGGTGTTTTCCATCTAACAGTTCGACCTCCACAACGTTTATACCGTGCATTACGAATGGGTAATATTGAAACAGTTCTCTCAAGTAGTATTTCTGCTGTTTTCTTTGCAGCATTTATTACTTCGGGTACTATGTGGTATGGTAATGCAACAACACCAATTGAACTATTTGGACCAACACGTTATCAATGGGACAGCGGTTATTTCCAACAAGAAATTGAGCGTCGTGTCGAAACATACATTGCAGATGGTGGTTCTGAAAGTGATGCCTGGTCAAAGATTCCAGATAAATTAGCTTTTTATGACTACATTGGTAATAACCCAGCCAAGGGGGGTTTATTCCGTTCTGGCCCAATGAATAAAGGTGATGGAATCGCTGAAGCATGGTTAGGTCATCCCGTTTTTAAAGATAAAGAGGGTCGTGAATTAACAGTTCGTAGAATGCCAGCATTCTTTGAAACATTCCCAGTTATTTTGATAGATAACGATGGTATTATTCGTGCAGATATTCCATTCCGTCGTGCTGAATCAAAGTATAGTATTGAACAAGTTGGTGTTACTGTAGATTTTTATGGTGGTAAGTTAAGCGGACAATCATTTAAAGATGCTCCAACTGTTAAAAAGTTTGCACGGAAAGCACAATTAGGTGAAGTTTTTGAATTTGATCGTACAAGTTTAGAATCAGATGGTGTATTTAGAAGTAGCCCACGTGGTTGGTATACATTTGGACATGCAAACTTTGCTTTATTATTCTTTTTTGGTCATTTATGGCATGGTGCACGTACATTATTCCGAGACGTATTCACCGGTATTGGGGCGGAAGTTACAGAACAAGTTGAATTTGGTGCATTCCAAAAACTTGGTGATCGAACTTCACGTAAGCAGGGAGCTGTTTAATATATTATAAAATATAATTCAAGATATGGAAGCTTTGGTATATACATTTTTATTAATTGGAACTTTAATGGTTATCTTTTTTGCTATTTTTTTCAGAGAAACACCGACTGTTGTTAAAAAATAGATAATTATGACTAATACTTGTTATGGAATAACTATTAGTCATAATTAAAGACCAGTCCCATTATTTAGTTTGCTCGTAATAGGCCTCTGTGACTTCTTGCAAAAATTGGTTGTTTTGTCCAAAAAGACGGGTAAAAATGAAAAAGGCGTTTTTTATTCTAATTTTATTATAATAACAATTATTTAGTAATTTAAGAAATAATCTTACGATTCACTTTTAGTCATTCTCAACCAACTTATCCAAAAACTTTTTGGGGTCAACCGTATTCTATCGTTCAATTTAAAATTACCGACTTTATGGATTTTATTCAAATGTCTAACAAAAATCAATATCAACGAGAACAGTTGATTCAATTTTTAGAGTAATTCCAAATCATGAACATTTGTCAAGATTTTTACTAATGAAAGTTTTCAAAGTCTTACAGTCTTCCCCGCTGTTAAAATTAGAAAAGAATTTGGAGAATATGGACCTTGGGTAGTTAAGATAGCTATTTTGAAAGAGTTACATCTTTATAGTTATCGATTTTTTTTCCCAACCTATTTCCTTACTTACAAAAATAATCTTGAATTGCAAACTAAACTTCACTTCATTCAAAGTTATAGTTCTCAAAACTTAAAAAAACTTTTTATTCAAACCAAATATTAGAGAAATACAAACATGCTAATAATCAAAAAAAGGCACAACTTAAACAATTGATTCAATATTTATTTCAACAAGCTTTGAAATACAAAATTATTCAAAAGGATTGTCAGATAGAATTTAAAAATAAAAAAATACAGTTTATTCCAATACAACACCTTACTCCCTTCTTATTGGACAAATCTAGATAATAAATTTCTATGAACGAGTATTTTAATAAATTATATTTTAATGGGTTAGACAATCCCATTAAAATAAAAAACAAAAATTAGAAAATATTATCTTAAGGTTGGCGATAAAACCGGGGTAGTACTGAATTTACAGAGAAAAAACTACAAAATTATGGACGTCAAATATTGGTCCACTTTTTAAAAAATTATGCAGATTCATCGATTTGTGCAAAAACGTCCCTTATTATAAAATTTTTTTCAATCCAAAGGCAGTTGTCATCGAAAATATAAACAGGTTGCAAACAAATTTCTTCTAATCTAGAAATTTGTAATAAATCACACGACCACCAGTTCTTTTATAGTACAATGTTAATGTAGCGAATCTATATTATAAGCTAACCGAAAGGTTGCTTTAAGTTTGTTCGCTCCCCAACTCTATATAAGTCATAAACCCAATACCTGAAACGTAACCTAAAGTGTCTTCCAACTTGGCCTATTGCAGTGAAACTACACCTGTAGTAAGTTCTTTAGGAATCTGACAACTGCAAACGCCAGTAGTTTAGCCATAGAACTTGTTAAAATTATTCCTTTAGCACAGCGATACATTTCTTTAGTGCTTTACCTCTAAAACGTTTTGCTAACACTGGAGTACAACTTATATCTGCCAGCTATAATCAATCTAGAACTCATAATGATCCCCTTATATTACTAAATAATCTTACATAAATTATCAAATAAATTCAATATCATCAGTTGAATAGTAGATTTTATTCTGATAAAAAGCGGGCGGGGTTAAGAGTATTATTGTGTATAAAGTTATTTGTTAACGAGGCTAATTTTTATTTGTTTTTCATAACAATCATACAAATTTTTGTTCAAATAAAAAAATTCTCTCATTTATATCTGTGATTCAGTAAAAAATTAACAATAAAATTATTTAAAGATTAGAAAAAACTGGGTCAAAAAGACTGATGATGTGTTACATCCAAATAGATAGTTGTTAAATTTTTCTGGCATAATATAATTGTCATTATTTCAATAAAATTAATCTAAATTATTTAAAACTCTTTTCACTAACTAATTTTTTTTATATTTTATTTAAATTAATTGAAAAAATATAATATCAGATGAACTTCTAAAACGAATGAGTCTTTCAACTTCAGAATAATATTGCGTCAAAGAAAGAGAAAGATTATAGTTTGATTAACATTGTTTGCACAATTAATATTTACTTTAATATTTAAACCGTTTCGAGCGTGAATTGAATTCATTTTTAATATTAAATTATATCTCAATTATGAAGAACCGGATAAAAATAATGAGTACAATCTATTAATTAATTATTTTGAAAATTAATTTATTTAAGATAAAACTCGATTTTCATTAGTAAGTATTAGGAGAATGCTGAAATCAAATCTTGAACGATATTCAATTGTTTATTCCACGCTCAAGGGTAAAGAACATCTAAATTATTTAGAAATTTCAATTACGATAAATGTAAAAATTTTCGTTCGAAGCTCTTTTAATGTTTTACTTTGAAGTTAAGACACGTTAAAGTCTGATTTAAAGAAAAATAATCCTTTGTTTTTCTAACGAAATAATAAAATTATCCAAAATCTATTTAAGCAAAGCACTATTAAAGTTTTTCTTTTTAAAATACTAAGGAGTTTGAGTCCAGCATGTCATCCAATAACTGAATAAATTTAATCTTTACTTACGACATCTAAACATGCTCGATAAATCTCAAAAAATCATTATTTTTAGTTAGAACTAACGCTAATTATTCCATTATCTTGTTCTAATAATATGATATTTATAAAAAATATATGATATATCTTCTAAACAAAGACGTAAAAGCACTCTAAAAGAATTAAATGGAGGAAAAAATGTAAATCCTAAATTTTTTTCACACCTTATGAGTTTTTTAATTTATATTATCATAAGACTCAAATATTATTACAAATTAAGAAAAATATACAAGATAATTTTATATTTTCAAATTAAAATTAAATATTCTTAATGTTTACTATAATGGTAAATAATATATTCTCTTTAATAATGGATTCAATATTACCTTTTATTTATCTTTTAATAATTTTTATATTTTTAGGGTTCGGTTTTATATTTATTCTAGCCCAAATAATATTTACACAAGACTATGAAAAAACTATAAGTTTATTATCTTTTGATTTAAAGGGCAACAAAAAATTATCCTGTTTTACATATTTCAAAGTTGGAGTCTGTTATTTACAAAAAGGTTCCTATCAAAATGCTCTTAAATCATTCAGTGTGTGTTTAACAGAATGGGATATTAATGATAATATTGGGCGAGCTTGGTTATATAATACTATCGGATTTACATATTATAGGAGTGGTAATTTAAATTTTGCTAAATATTATTATGAACAAGCTATTTTAACTGTTCCTGGATATATAATCTCGTTAAGTAATTTAGATTTTTTATATGAAGATGAATCTCTATTCAAACAATCAATTGAAATTTGTTGTCGAATTCGTGAACTTTACGAACAAATGCAGATATTCTATATCAATGAACCGAAAAAAGTTGTAAAATTTCAAAAATTAATTAATAATTATGATCTTCGATTATATGATCTATTTTCATTAGATTTAATTAACAAGACTTCTAAGTAAGAAAGTTATAAATTCGGAATAGCAGGATTTGAACCTGCGACATTCTGCTCCCAAAGCAGACGCGCTACCAAACTGCGCTATATTCCGTTATACATCTATTATACGAAAATACAAAAAATTAGTATGAACTTTTTATTGAATTTTTCTTTTAATAAATATACCATATTTTATATTTAATAAATTATAATATATCTATAAATTTAATTAAGCCAAAGTTATGAGTGATAATTTAGCATCCACAAAAACCGATGATGGAATAGTCACTACTCCATTAATACAAACTATATTAACAACAACAAATGATAATATTTTAGATGGACATTGGATTACAGTAAAGACTTCGGCGTTTAACAATGTGGATGAACTATTACTTACACCAAAACAAAAAATTTCTCGGTTATGCCAAACTGGGTGTCAGTTTGGAAGTAAGGTTCAAAATTTAAATCAGAAAATGTTGCCATTTATATTTACTGAATTTAATGGGTCAGGTGGGGCATATCATCTTCTAGATGCCGTACAAATTTATAAAAAATTAGAGATAGCATGTAATAAAGTATATTCCATGATTGTGGACGAATCTGCAAATGTATTATTTATTTGTACAAATTCTAAAAGTGCATCCCTTATTGAAGAACTAGCAAAAATGTCAGATTCCGCTTATTTAACTAATAGGTGGTGTGGTGGTACATTAACAAATTGGAAAGTTACACAAGGTCGAATTAATGCGTTACGAATCCTCGAACAAGAAGATTTTAGTAAATTTTCAAAAAAAGAAGCGTCCGAGGTAAAGAAAAAATTATCTGATTTAAATAATCGCTTTGGAGGCGTCAAGAATTTACAAAAACAACCAGATTTAGTTATTATTATTGACCAAGTTGCCGATAAAACTGCAATTCAAGAAGCACGAAAATTACAAATCCCAATTATTGGAATTATTGATTCATCTGGAGATCCAGAGTTAGTTGATTACCCAATTATTGGAAATAAAAGTGGGTTATTAGCGTTGAAAACATTAGTTGGCGCTTTAGCTGACACAATTATTACCGCGAATCAACATTTAAAAGAAAAATCCCAATCATAAATTATCTGTTATATGATTTATTTTTTAAATTAATCGACGTTTAACAAAAAATTTCGGTGATTCAAATCAAAAATGTTACTTTAAATTATTATTATTATTAATTAAGAATTTTTTATGGCAAAAAAAAGTATGATCGAGCGAGAAAATAAAAGAAACTTTCTTGTTAATAAATATCAAGATAAACGGAAACAAATTCAAAATAATTTAAAAAAGGCGCAAAATTCATCTAATTTTTCTGATATATTAATTTTGCAAAAAAAACTACAGAAATTACCAGTAAATAGTTCAAAAGTTCGATTACGAAATCGTTGTTGGAAAACGGGTAGAAGTCGAGGGATTTATCGAGATTTTGGGTTATCACGTCATGTTATACGAGAAATGGCGCACGAAGGTTTATTACCAGGTGTTATCAAAGCAAGCTGGTAATTTAGAAAAATTTTGGCAAAAAGAAATCGAGACTCAACAATTTGTGTTGAGTCTCTATCTTTTTAATTTGACGATTTTATCTAAAACCAACCGAAGCTTGCCACACAAAAGCTAATAATAAGAATAAAACGGGAATAATTGGTAAAACATCAACAATTGGACTAAAAATTGCGAAAGCAGCGGGTAATTTTGCTACAAGTAAAGTTTCCATAAAATACATTTATATAAAATTTAATTACTAACAATGTAATTATAGCACATGTGATTTAAATTTGAATAATACGAAATGGTATTTCAAAAAAATAAAATTAGAGTAGATCAAATGTAATGTAATAGTAAAAATTTTAGAATTGGATAACTTTAAAATTTTCTTTAAGATATTGTGAATCAGCTATTTATGAAGTTTTGTTTAAATTTTATTCATTAATTTTAATGATCAAATATTCGATTATGATAATTTTGAAATAGCTGTTTTCAAAATTATTATCTTAATTTTAGATTATCTAAAGTATTAAATACAACAAGACCGGTACCAGCCGGAATTAATTTACCCGTTACAACATTTTCTTTTAAACCTCTCAACCATTCAATTTTCCCTTCAATTGCTGCGCGAGCTAAAACTCTTGTAGTTTCCTGAAAACTTGCAGCCGAAATAAAACTCTCCGCTAATAATGATGTTCTTGTAATTCCTAATACAATCGGATGATAACTAATTAATGGTTTTTGTTCTAACTGTAAAGATGTATTAATATATTTTATCTGTTGAAAATCAATAATTTCACCAGGTAGTAATTTACTAAAACAACTAGCTGTTTGAATTTGTATTTTCGAACCCATTTGTTTAACGATAATTTCAACATGTTTATCAGAAATGTTAATCCCTTGTGATTTATAGACACTTTGGATCGAATTTATTAGAATAATCTGCACATTAACTAGACTTCTAAACGTTGCTTCACTCATACTAAATAAGTCTCTATAATATCTAAAATATGCATTTAATATCATATGAGGATGGGGTATTCCATTTTCTAAGGGTTGACCCACTGAAATTATATTACCTGGTTTTAAGATATCATTTTTAAAATTATGGATAATTTGATGTCTTATTCGCTCACGTTCTAAAAATATTAAATTTTGTTCATTACGGGAATGAATTATAATAGCTGGTTTTATGGCTAATGTAACAAAAGTTTTTGCAATGCGTGATTCAAGAATTTGTTCGATTTTTGGTAAACCCTGAATAATATCTCCACTTATGGTTTTGTTGTAAACTAATAAACATAAGACTTTATTTTTTTGAATAAAATCTCCGTGATTTGCATACATTACTGTACCATCTGAAATAAAATAAGGTTGTCCAATGCGATCCACTATGATTTCTTCATTAATTATTTGGTTCTTTTTTTGACCAAAGTTTGCGAACTTCTTATAACCAATTTCACACAACTTACTGATCGTTCGAGTTTTGAGTGGCCATAGGTAAAATTTTTCGATTACGTATAAAATTTTATTTTTTATATTTAAATTTGATTTGAGATATGAAATTTGTAATGTCTTGTTCGTCAAAAAATTAATAAATGCAATTACCGCATAGGGTTCAATATATTGATTATTCTTTACTGTAATAATCGTATTTGGATTACTTTTTTTTAATTCTTCCGATACTGTATTGATAAAAAAGACGGTCTCTTTTGTAATACAATAAATATTTATTAAATTACTACTAAATGGATTTTTAAAATACGAGAAGGTTAAATTTTTCCCCGATTTATTTGTATTCAAATTAATCTGGACAAATGAATGGATTATATTAAATTTATTTGGTATTTGAAAATAATATATTCGATTATGTTGGATATATATCTCAATTTTATTTGTAATAACTAGCGATGTTTTTTTATTAAAAGCAGCTAATTGTTTTTGAGAATTAAATTTTTTCGGAAGTACACATTGAATAATTGGTTGATAAAAGAATTTACGGATTGGTTTAAAACTGAGATCGAAACTAATTACCGTTTCTGATAATAAACACCGTACAATTTCTTCGCGTATAATTTGCTTTCTCGCAACTTTTGGAAGTAAATTACAATTTGACAGTCGATCGATATTAATTTTTTTGAATAAAATTTCACCAGGATAAACGCACGTGTTTTGCGCTAAAGAAAGTGTTATACAGTATGAAAACTTTTTAATTTGGCCGTACTTAATAAAAATATCTTTCAAAATATTTTCTGATTCAATTAATTCTAATAAGCCACCATCTTTTGAATATAAATTTTTAATAATTTCACGTCTACTGTTTATGTAGGTGTAATTTTTAAATAATGTAATATTTGAATCACGATTTATTATGTAATGTTCAAAGGGCAATACTAATATTTTCCCACCTATTTTTTGGAGTAAATTATTTTTGCATATTTTACTAACAAATTGTAAATTTGAAAAAAATGTTTTTCCCTCATTTTTTAAACCATAATTATAAGTTATGCGTTTAGCAAATTGTGCGTTATTTAACGAATCATTTTGCGTCAAATAAATTAGTTGAAATAATAAACTGTTTTTTGTAATGAAATATAAACGTTTAAATTTAGATTGTTGATTTTCGAAAGTTAGTGTGAATTGAAAAATTAATTGACAAGTCAAAAGCAAAATATTCGGAAATTGTTTGTTATTTAAATACGTTTTATTTTTTATTTTAAGTAGTCCTTCCTGTTTACTTCGAATTTTTAAGGAAAAAATATTTTCATTTTTCAATACATAGGAATTATTTTTAATATTGATTAATGCATTTTTCGGTAATGTTACTATATTTCCAACCATAATCCAAATAAGCCCATCTTTTTTGACTTTTATTGTTGAAACAATACCAAAATTGTAGAATAAAACTCTAATCCTAATATTTTCATATTTAATTTCACCACATAAATCCGATTTAATATTTTTTTCTGCCGAAATAAATTGGTTATTTAAAGTTGGTAATTCAGCAATCAAACTACTCATCTGTACAATTTTTGTATTACTAATAAATAGAAGCATATTAGGAGTAACTTTAAATTTTGTTACCCTATTATTTATTAGGTATATTTGTGAAATATTCTTAACTAATAATGTTCTCTCTCCATAAATCGTTCGATTTATTCGTGTTTTTAGTAATGGTGAAAAAAGAATTTTCCCAATTGTTTTATTTCGAATTTGACGTTTTGATTCATTTGTAAATACACCTCCGGTATGAAATGTCCGCATTGTTAATTGTGTACCTGGTTCACCAATAGATTGAGCAGCTATAACACCTATGGCTTCACCAATTTCGACTAAATTTGTTTGAGATAGATTCCAACCATAACATTTTTGGCAAACTGAACGACTTGAAATACAAGTTAAAGGTGACCGAATAATTAAATCTAGTATAGACTCCTTGTTAATTTTATCGATAACGGGTAGTGTTATTTCCTGATCATTTCGGATAATAATCTTATTTTGCTTATTTGTAATATTTTTTACTAAAATACGACCAATTAATTTCGAACTATGAAACTCTGAATCTTTAATCTTTATCCCAGTTTTTGTACTACAAGTGATTTCTCTAATAATAACATGTTGAGCAACATCCACTAATCGACGTGTTAAATAGCCTGAATCGGCAGTTCGCAAAGCAGTATCAACGATTCCTTTTCTTGCACCATATGAAGAAATAATATAATCCGTCACTTTTAATCCTTCGCGGAAATTTGCTTCAATTGGTAAATCAATAATTTCACCATTTGGGTCAGCCATTAGTCCCCGCATACCAACTAATTGGTGAACCTGGGATAGATTTCCACGTGCACCAGAAAAAGCCATCATATAAATTGGATTTAAATTATCGGTTGTTTTAAAATGGTTTACAACTTCTTTTTTTAAATCTTCACTAGTTTGATTCCACATGTCAATTACTTTTTGAAACCTTTCCACCTCATTAATTATACCTTTCACATTTCTTAAATTTGTGATTGTAATTTGTCGATTCGTTTTTTTAATTCTTATTTTTTTGAATGGTGTAACCTTTAGATCTTCAATTGCCATCGAAATTGAGGCTTTTGTTGCAAAATAAAATCCTAAATCTTTTAAGCTATCTAATAAACAGCTTGCGCACGCAATTCCATATTTAATATAATATTGACCAGTTAATTCTGTTAGGTGACGTTTGTTAAAAGAGATATTTTGAAAACAGTATGTTTTTGTCATATTTATTGATTAAAAAATTATTCACTTAAATAAGTTATGAAATTAATCTATTGATTAGAATTCTTCCCGGAGTTGTTAGAATATAGGTACTTAAAATTTCACCTAATTCATTTCGACGAATCTGATAATTCGTATAAATTTCTATTTTTATATTATTTTCTAATTGTGAATTTTTAATAAAAATTGATTTTTTATGGAATTGGACTGCACCTTCATATTTTACCCAAAGTAATGAATGAAGGTTAATTAAATTTTGTTCATAAGCCCGCAATACATCCTCAAAATCTAAGAAATAATAATTTGTGTGAATGAAATGATTATTATTAATAGTCAAATAATGACATCCCAAAACAATATCTTGACTGGGTGCAACAATAGGGTCACCTGTTGCTGGTGATATAAAATTATTAGGTGCTAACATTAAAAAGTATGCCTCCGATTGAGCTTCAATAGATAAGGGCAAATGAATTGCCATTTGATCCCCATCAAAATCAGCATTAAATGAGGGACAAACCAATGGATGTAATTTGATTGCTCGCCCTTCAATAATTTTTGGTTCAAATGCTTGAATACTTAAACGATGTAATGTTGGGGCACGGTTTAAAAGGATCGGAAAACCATTTAAAACTTTTTTTAAAACAATAAGTACTGCAATATTATTTTGAAGAATTAAGTTTTTTGCTAATTTTAGATTACTTGTGAACCCTTCATGAATTAATTCATAAATTATAAAAGGGTAAAATAATTCAACAATAACTTCATAGGGTAAGCCACATTGATTTAGCTTAAGATACGGGTCAACGATAATAACTGATCGCCCCGAATAATCCACACGTTTTCCTAATAAATTTTGTCGAAATCGCCCTTGTTTACCGGTCAAGATATCGGATAACGATTTTAATGGACGATTATTTAGACCTAATGCTTTTTTTTCACGTTTCCCGTTATCAATTAATGAATCCACAGCTTCTTGGAGCATTCGTTTTTCATTTCGAATAATAATTTCAGGAGCATAAATTTCAAAGAAGCGTTTTAATCTATTATTTCGTATAATAACACGACGATATAATTCATTTAAGTCCGAAGTTGCAAAACGGCCCCCTTCTAATTGTACCATTGGCCTTAGACCTGGAGGTAAAACTGGTAAAACAAAAAGAACTAACCAAATCGGGTTTGTTCCAGTTGATAAAAAATTTTCCAGAATACGAGTTCGTTTAATTAATCGTTCACGACGTGTTTTCTTTGCATTTACTAGAATTTCTAAACGATTTAATTGGATTTGTAATTTTAAATTAATTTTGGTTAATAAATTAATAATTAATTTGGAACCCATTTCGTTGGTTAGTAATTTTGTAAGTTTATGTCCGGGATTTTCAAATGGTTGTAAATCCAATTTATCAAAATTAATGTCATTAAAATATATAACTCGTTTTACATCACGGCGTTTAACATCCAATAATAAGGTTAAATAACTAGGTAAGCCTTTTAGATACCAAATATGTGCAACTGGATAAATTAGAGTTATATAGCCCATCCTATGACGTCTAACGCCGGATTGCGTAACTTCAACCCCACAACGCTCACAAATTAGACCTTTATGGCGAATTCTTTTATATTTTCCACAATGACATTCCCAATTTTTAACAGGGCCAAAAATTCTTTCACAAAATAGACCATCCATTTCTGGTTTAAATGTACGATAATTAATTGTTTCTGGTTTAATAATTTCACAACTAATTTCGCAATTTAGAATATTTCTTTCCGCCCAATTTTTTATTTTTTGGGGTGATGCTAATGTAATTTGGATATAGTCAAATGTTTCATCGGATATTATCATCATGTTGTTAATAATTTAATTCATTTTTATGGATTTATATGGTAATAAATAACGTGTAATATTTTTTTCATAATTTAAGAATAAATCTAATTCCTGCTTCTCTGTACCAACATATTTATTTCGATTAAATTTATATAAACTAATGTCTAAACCGATTGCATGTAATTCTCGAATTAGAACTTTAAATGATTCTGGTAGATTTGGTTTTGGAATTTGATTACCCCTTATTAATGCTGTTAAAAGATTATTTCTTCCATCTATATCATCCGATTTTAAAGTTAAAATCTCTTGTAAGGTATACGCGGAACCAAATGCTTGTAGAGCCCAAACTTCCATTTCACCAAACCTTTGACCACCTTGACGTGAGCGACCACCTAAAGGTTGTTGTGTTATCAAAGAATATGGACCTGTTGATCGCGCATGAATTTTATCATCAACTTGATGAATTAATTTTACAATATATGATTTACCAACAAGCACTAAATTATCGAATTTGTACCCTGTTCGTCCATCGATTAAACTAATTCGTCCTGGTGTGTTTTTATTGAATAACCACGGTTCATTTTTTAGTTTTGCTGCATGTATAAGTTTTGTATTAATTAAACTCCTTGAAGCTTCTGGACTATACATTTCATCAAATGGTAAAATTTTAAATCTTTTATTTAGTTTATCACCAGCTAAGCCCAGTAATGCTTCTAAAATTTGACCAACATTCATTCGGGATGGTATCCCTAATGGATTTAATAAAATATCAATCGGGGTTCCATCTGGAAGATATGGCATATCTTGGCGACGTAATATTCTAGAAATAATTCCCTTATTCCCATGACGACCAGAAATTTTATCACCAATTTGTATTTTACGAATTTGCGCAATAAATATACGCACAAGAGAAATTGCATTTATTGCTAATTCATAACCCTTTTCACGCTTAAATAATCGAATATCAATAACTCGTCCAAAACCTCCGGGGGGGACTCGTAAAGAGCTGTCCCAAACCTTTTGTATCTTTTCACCAAATATTGCTCGCAATAATTTACCTTCCGGTAATTGGTCAATATCTCCTTTTGGGGTTACTTTCCCAACTAAAATATCCCCAGTTTTAACATACGTACCTTTTTGAACAATTCCAAATTGGTCTAGATGTTTTATTAAACGTATATTAACATTAGGTAAATCTCGTGTAACTTGTTCGAGTCCGGTTTTTGTATGACGAATCTCAATGTCATATTTTTCTATATGAACAGAAGTAAAAATATCTTCAAAGACTAATCGTTCATTAATTAAAATTGCATCTTCATAATTATAACCTTCCCATGGCATATAAGCAACTAAAATATTTTGCCCAAGCGCTAATTCTCCTTCATTTGTACAAGGACCATCTGCAAGAATTTGTCCCGAACTTACATTTTCACCAGGCCAAATAATAACTCTTTGATTAATTGAAGTACCTTGATTTGAACGAATATATTTTTGAACGTAATAATTAATCAATTCATTTGCATCCGTTTTTATCCGAATTTTTTTTGCTGAAACAAATTTAACAGTTCCACTAATTTTATTTAAAATTACCAAACCAGAATTTATTGCAATTTGGCTTTCTAAACCTGTTCCAATAATAGGTTTCTGTGGAAAAAGTAAAGGAACCGCTTGACGTTGCATATTTGAACCCATTAATGCACGATTAGCATCATTATGTTCAAGAAATGGGATTAAAGAAGTTGCAACAGATACAATTTGAATTGGGGATATAAGTGATAATTTAATTTGATTAGATAATATCATTCCAAATTCATAATTATATCGTCCAGATATATATTGGTGCTTGATTTGATTTGTTTTTGTAATATTTATATCTGCAGGTGCGATATAAATAAAACTTTCCTCATTTGATGTCAAATAAATTGGAAAAGATTGTGTTTGAATAATCCGATGTCTAATACGAAAAAATGGCGTTTCAATAAAACCGAGATTATTTACGCGTGCATAACTGGCTAAAGAAGCAATCAAACCTGCATTTTGACCTTCTGGTGTTTCAATTGGACAAATCCTTCCGTAATGACTTGGGTGAATGTCACGAACATTAAAACTTAAGTGATCACGATTTAAACCGCCCGGTCCTAAACCACTAATTCGACGTTTATGTGTTAAACTCGACAATGGATTCGTTTGATCCATAAATTGTGATAATTGACTTGAACCAAAAAATTCTTTCATTACCGCAATAATTGATTTTGGATTTATAAATGAAGAAGCTTTTAGCAATGCTGGATTACAAATTGTTAGCCGTTCACTAATTGTTTTTTCTAAGCGAATTAGTCCTATACTGAACTGAGCTTGAAGAATTTCACCAATGGAACGAATTCTTTTATTTTTAAGATGATCAATATCATCAATAACTCCAAACCCTGATCTTAAATTAATTAAGTAATTAATTATTGCAAATATATCTTCTAATGTAATATTCCAAATTGATTCCCCAATTGTTAAATTTAATTTATGGTTTAGATTGATTCGCCCAACCATATTCAAATTATAACAATTCAAATCGAATATAAGTGCACACAAATTTTTCTCACGTGAAAAATATGTTTCCATTTTTTGATCATCACACGAATCGTATTTTCTTTCATTATCGATAATAGTATTAGTACCCTTAATTGTTTTATGGCCGAGCAGTAAATTTCGTTTTAAAGAATTGAATGTATATTTTTTTAAAATATCCTGGAACTTTGGCTCATTAGATTTGATATCATAACGAGTGTTAGTATATAATAGATCAGGAAATTGTATTTGGCAAAAAATTTCTTCATCTGTTAAACCTATAAATCCTAAAAAAGTAAAAATATCAAGCAAATAAGTTTTGTTTAAGCGAATCATAATTACGTTGGGAATATTCTGATTATATTCGAATTGTATCCATGATCCTCGATTCGAAATTAAGGTCGCACTATCACGTTTATAATAAATTCCCGAACTACGAAGTAATTGATTAATAACAATTCTTTCACATCCGTTAATAATAAATGTTCCACTCGCTGTCATTAATGGAATCTCACCAAAATAGGTAAGTGAATTTGTAATATTTATGTTATTTACTAATTCTATTGAGACATAGACTCGGATTGAATAAGTAATATCATATTTTTTACATTGAAACATATTGTACTTTGGATGATGTAATAATCTTTCATTTCCAAAAACTCGAATTTCTAAGTTTTTATTAAGATCTAAAACCGAAGAAAATTTATTTAATTCCTCTCCTAAACCATATTCTAAAAACCAACAGAAACTATTGAGTTGTATTTCAAAGAAATTTGGAACCGCTGTTATAAATGATTTTTGATTAATTCTGTTAGTTTTCATTTTCTAATAATGAATTTTTTTTATTTTCGAGTAGATAAAGCGTCAAAAAAAATTGTTCTAGTAATTTCATTATACCATCTAAAAAAAATGTTGTAGTCTTTCATTTTTTTTTAATTTTAACTTACATTAATATGAATGATACGATTAGATTTATCGAGATTATTTCATCCTTTGAGATATTTGTGTTAAAATTACAATTTTTTTTAAATTGTATTATAATTCAAATGGTTCTTATTTTTTAAGTTGAAAAGAGAAGTAAAAAATTATTTATTGTCGCAATTTTTACATTTGTCTATGACAGCAGCAGTTGGAAGCAGTCAAGAACGCGGTTTATTTGATTTAATTGATGACTGGTTAAAACGTGATCGTTTTGTTTTTGTTGGTTGGTCAGGTTTACTATTATTTCCTTGTGCATATCTATCAGTTGGTGGTTGGTTTACTGGAACAACATTCGTTACATCATGGTATACACATGGTCTTGCGAGTTCGTATTTAGAAGGTTGTAATTTCCTTACAGCAGCTGTCTCAACACCAGCAAATAGTATGGGTCATTCTTTATTACTTTTATGGGGACCTGAAGCACAAGGCGATTTTACACGTTGGGCTCAAATTGGTGGGTTCTGGGCATTTATTGCCTTACATGGTGCATTTGGACTAATCGGTTTTTGTTTACGTCAATTTGAAATTGCTCGACTTGTAGGTATTCGACCGTACAATGCGATCGCATTTTCAGGTCCAATCGCGGTTTTCCTTTCGGTATTCTTATTATACCCATTAGGTCAAGCCAGTTGGTTCTTTGCTCCAAGTTTTGGTGTTGCTGCAATTTTCCGATTCTTATTATTCCTACAAGGTTTCCATAATTGGACATTAAACCCATTCCATATGATGGGTGTTGCTGGTATTTTAGGCGGAGCATTATTATGTGCAATTCACGGTGCAACAGTTGAAAATACACTTTTTGAAGATGGTGATGCTGCAAATACATTCCGTGCATTTACACCGACACAATCAGAAGAAACGTATTCTATGGTTACCGCAAATCGTTTCTGGTCACAAATTTTCGGTGTTGCTTTCTCAAACAAGCGATGGCTACATTTCTTCATGCTTTTTGTTCCTGTTGCTGGTTTATGGGCAAGTGCAGTTGGAGTTGTAGGTTTAGCTCTAAACCTACGAGCGTACGATTTTGTATCACAAGAATTACGTGCTGCGGAAGATCCAGAATTTGAAACTTTCTATACTAAAAATATTTTATTAAATGAAGGTATCCGTGCATGGATGGCAGCACAAGATCAGCCACATGAAAACTTTATATTCCCAGAGGAGGTATTACCACGTGGAAACGCGCTTTAATAGTATTGTAGGTCGAGATATTGAATCAACTGGTTTTGCTTGGTGGTCAGGTAATGCCCGTTTAATTAATGTTTCTGGTAAGTTATTAGGAGCGCATGTTGCTCACGCGGGTGTTATGGTATTTTGGGCTGGTGCGATGTGTTTATTTGAAGTGGCTCACTATATTCCAGAAAAGCCACTTTACGAGCAAGGTTGTATTTTAATTCCCCACCTAACAACATTAGGTTGGGGTGTTGGTCCCGGTGGTGAAATTACCAACACATTCCCATTTTTTGTTGTTGGTGTTCTCCATTTAATTTCATCCGCTGTTCTAGGTTTCGGTGGAATTTTCCATTCGCTTATTGGTCCTGATACATTAGAAGAATCATTCCCATTTTTTGGGTACGATTGGCGTGATAAAAATAAGATGACAACCATTTTAGGTATTCATCTTATTTTATTAGGTATTGGATCTTTTTTATTAGTTTTTAAAGCCACTCAATATGGTGGTATCTATGATACATGGGCACCAGGTGGTGGTGATGTACGTGTTATCAATAATCCGACATTAAACCCACTTCGTATTTTTGGGTATGTTCTGAAAGCACCATTTGGTGGCGATGGGTGGATTATGTCTATTAATAACATGGAAGATTTAGTAGGCGGCCATATTTGGGTTGGTATTTTATGTATTATTGGTGGTATCTTCCATGTTACTACAAAACCATATGGTTGGGCTCGTCGTGCATTTGTTTGGTCAGGTGAAGCTTATTTATCATATAGTTTAGCAGCTGTATCTGTTATGGGTCTTTCTGCAGCTATTTATGCTTGGTATAATAATACTGCATACCCTAGTGAATTTTACGGTCCAACTGGACCAGAAGCTTCACAATCTCAGACATTTACTTTCTTAATTCGCGACCAACGTTTAGGCGCAAATGTAGCATCTGCACAGGGTCCCACAGGACTAGGTAAATATTTAATGCGTTCACCAAGTGGGGAAGTTATTTTTGGTGGCGAGACAATGCGTTTTTGGGATTTACGAGCTCCGTGGGTAGAACCACTTCGTGGTCCAAATGGTCTTGATATTAATAAAATCCGAAATGATATTCAACCATGGCAAGAACGTCGTGCTGCGGAATATATGACACACGCTCCCCTAGGTTCATTAAATTCAGTTGGTGGTGTAGCCACAGAAATTAATTCAGTTAACTATGTTTCTCCACGTTCGTGGTTAACATGTTCACACTTTTTCTTAGGTTTCTTCTTTATTGTGGGTCATTGGTGGCATTCAGGCCGTGCACGTGCGGCAGCTGCAGGATTTGAAAAGGGTATTAACCGTGAAAATGAACCTGTTTTATCATTACGTCCAATTGATTAAAGTTGACAGGTTTGGTTGTATTTAATTATTTATTAATTTGATGAAGTCTTGTGTTTAACAGAGGAATCTATCTAATGAAGATCAAAAATCGCTGAAAGTAAGTTCGTGATTTGATTGTATTTGTCACATATTAATATATTTAATAGATTGTTATTTTCTCTCGGAATTTAGAGAGGACCTCTGATATAGGTGAGCTGAAGTCTATTATCTTTTAGTTAATATTAATATTGTCACTAAGATTTTATTTCGTGCAATAATTTTTGATAAAACTCTTCGAATTCGTTCTAAGTAAAGACCTCGACATGAAGTAATTAAGCTTTGGAAAAGATCATTGTCTATCGTTTGATTTAATTCACCTGGTATTTTTACCGCGAATGATACTACTTGTTTTTGATTGTGTTTTTAATATATTAAAATATACGAATTAAATTTTTTAATTTTCTTAAAATTGTAATACCCGTTAAAAAGTTATTAAAATTTTTCAATAAGAAAATTGGGCTTAGCCGATGTATTTTTTTCAATAAATTGCAGAACTTGTGGCGATGTTAAAAATACAATAACTCGAAGAATTATAATCTTATCGTTTCTGAAGGTAAAACTATTAAGTAAGATCAATTGTCACAAGTGACAAATATTATGGTTTTGGACAGACAAAAACGGAAATTATTTTTCAAAAACCAGTTATAACTGTTAGTTGTTTAGGAATAACTTTTATTATTCTTTTATGTCAAGTTTTTTTAGTTAAAAAAACCAATTTGAAAAAGTTCAAGCGATAGAAATAAGTTTCTAAATTAATGCGCTTTTGCAAAAATAAACAAATAAGAGATAATTACATTTATATGTATTATCATTTTAGGTAAAAATAATAATAATTAATAAAAAATTTTGACATATATGATAATTAGTATTAGTGTAGTGATTGCGATTATTAGATATAATCTTATATATTGGAATTAAAGTGATTAGTAATTTTAATGAATTTGGTTTTGTAATACCATTACTAGTTGTTATTTCAATCCATTGCGACATTTTTTTTAATGTAGCAAAATCAAAAATGCTAGTATTTATGGATGATCTATAGAACATAATTTATTACGATCAGAATGTATTGTGAAACTACGATTTCCATTTATTTATATATAGCGACGCAATCTATATTCTAAACGATCTTCTTCAAATGTAGTTATTATATACAAGAGCATTGGGCTTTTAATAATAAGTTAAATTCTTTAATGAATACCATTATTTTTTAATTTCAAAAGTATAAAATTATTTAAAAATTATTATATTTTATGTAAAAACAAATATTTTTTCAACATATTTGAATAATGGAATAGAAAACTAAATTTTAAAATTACGGGGTTAAGAAAAATTATTTGTGATTAAAAGAGTTAAGTGATTTAATAAAAAGATTTCAATTATCAAAATTCTTAACGAAACCCTATAAAGGTTGGAAAATCAGTTTATGCTGTTCATTTATTAACTACTATTATTCAACTTTTTTATTAATTTGAATTACATTTTAGTTGACTTCGTTGAATTAGTCATTTAGAATATATATAGATAAAATTAACATATAAAATACAATGTCTCGTTACCGTGGACCAAGAATTCGAATTGTTCGTCGATTAGGAGAATTACGTGGTTTAACAAAAAAAATAACAGTCCGTACAAAGCCTCCCGGTCAACATGATAAAAAACCAGGTGCAAGTTCTGAATATGCGATTCGATTAAAAGAAAAACAAAAGATAAAATATAATTATGGTATTTCTGAACGTCAATTATCAAACTATGTAAAAAAAGCAAAACGAATGAAGGGTTCGACTGGGTTACTAATTTTACAATTAAGTGAAATGCGGTTAGATAATATTGTTTTTCGTTTAGGTTTTGCTTCAACAATACCTGAAAGTCGGCAATTAATAAACCATGGTCACTTTTTAGTTAACAATAAACCCGTAGATATCCCAAGTTTCCAATGCAAGACTGGTGATTCAATAACAATTGAAAATAAAAACCAAATAAATGTATGGCGTGAACGAATTACTGATAGTTCGAGCCTGAATGTTCCAACTTTTTTAGAATTTAATAAGGAAAAATTGACGGGTTTGGTAAAATCAATTGTCAGTCGAAATGAAATTGGTTTAAATGTAAATGAATTATTGATAGTTGAGTACTATTCACGTAAATAATTTCTATATCTATAAATTTTTTCAATTCTATGGATTCATTCATTGTTTTTTTGTTAAATTATAATTAATGATTTTGTGTAATAAATAGTTATTTCTAAAGTAATAAAAATTTTAACTGAATTATATGAATTGGACAGTTGTTGGGCAATTGTTATCTATCACTACAATTTTATTAGCGGGTCCTGCTGTTGTTGTTTTATTAGCTTTAAATAAAGGTAATTTATAAGTTTATGATTAGTTCGTATTTACCGCCTATATTCGTACCCATTGTTGGAATAATCTTTCCAGCATTTGGCATGGCTTTATTATTTATTTATATACAGAAAGATGAAATTTAAGCCTTTTTATTGATTTTCCTATTTATATGTTCTTTTTATGCTTGGAAAGCCCTTATACAAGTTTCGAGTAATTATAATTTAAAGAGATAAATCATAGCGATTGTACCCCCATAAAATATCTAGTTAAATGTGGATCTTGTCGTTGTGTATTTCGAGCGTTGATCCTTGAGGACGGCAATTGGTCGCCGTCAAATTATTGATTGATTTTAGTCGTGTAAAATAAATAAATATTATGATATGGTTAATTTTTGGGAAAATGTTTTACGTTACCCCAAATTTTTTATTAGCAGCGTAATTGGTTTAATGGTGATTATAATTTCACCTGTTAGAAAATTATTCGCTAATCCTAATACAAAATGGTTTTCAATTATTATTGTGTTAATTTTATTTTTTTGTATAATTTTAACCGTAACTTTAATGTTTGATCTAGGTTAATAAAAATTAACTAGATCAAACATTAAAGTTAATATCAGTTATATTATTTAAAATGAATTGTTAGTATTGTAATATTTTTGTGTTACTAAGTATTTTAAAATCCAGCTTAATACAATAGTATACTGTATTAAAAACTAAATTTTTAAATAAAGCTATCATCACTAGAAAAATAAGCACTCAAATTTATGAGTCTTAGATCTGTGAGAACTGATCACGTTGTCGATTTATTGTTATTATATTACATTATCGTTCGCTACTATTCCCGGAAATCGGAGGTGTTTATTAATAATCAATGAAGAATTCTCATATGATTCTCTCAATTTGGGACCGTCAAGAGTTTGAATTGTCAATTCGATTCAGTCATTGGATGTCCATTTATGGTGAGAGATTTCGATTGGATGGATATCCTCCGAATCTATTCGTTCAATCAAGATCTTGAGAACTTTTAGTTAATTGATATGATTGACCAAAATGTTTCATTATTATAACTTAACACATCAAAAAATAGCTAGTGAAGAGACTTGAACTCGCAACCGGCTGATTACAAATCAGCTGCTCTACCAATTGAGCTACACTAGCACTACATTCATTATAACAAATTTTTTATGTTTTTCAATATCAATTTTAGAGTGTTAGTAATTTAAGAAATAATCTTACGATATTATTTATATGTATTATAATAATATTGTACAAACTATGAATTTAATAATATCTTTATTTTCCAAAATATATGACAGCATCATTATCAAGTTTTTTATTTAGTTTAGCATGTGGACTTTTTATTGTGATAATCCCGATCACAATCGCATTAACAATTGTTGGCACAAATGATCCAACCGATCGCTAACATAGTAAGAAATATACAACTACAGAATTTGTAGTTGTATATTTTTTAAGACCCAACACTTGCCCAATCTACATCAACGTTTTCTATAATTAGCGAAGAGTTATAAATTTGTAAAATAATTAGAAGGAAAACAAGAAATAGTCCCATAAATAGTCCCATGACTGGTGTTGTACCCCAACCGGGTGCTACTTTTCCGTATTCTGAATTAAGAGGGCGTAAAATTTCACCTAAGCGTGTTCTTAATGCCATATTTTTAGATTTTGTTGTTTTTTATTTCAATATAACATTATACTCGAAAAAGTGTAAGTTTTTACAGAATTTTACAAAACCAAATCAACTTTAGATGACTCTTAATAATTGAAGTACTTCGACTTTTTATAAACCAACAAATTTCTACGCTGTACTAAGTTTATAACTGGGAAAAGTAATAATTTTAAATTTCTAGTGATAGTAATTTACATTTTTTTGAGTAAAATATTATATCGAAATAAAATAAAATCTAAAAATATCTAAACTGGTGGCTAAAAACCCAAAAACAAATTTTTATGATTCTTCTTTTATCTATTTTAGTTCGAAGGAAAAAATATGGACAATCGTTCCATATTATCCAAAAATCTTTGCATTGCGTTTTTGACGATACATTATGTGTTGGTTTTTTTTAGAAAAGTGAAAAAAATAAAATTACTTTTGATTGATTTAAATTTTGAATTTTGATTTTAGCCTCTTAATCTTCATTTTTACCATGCACTCATTTTTCTTCAATTCACAAATGATAAAACTCTCCAACTTAAACCGAAGGTATCCGTTATAATAAATACAAGAGACTCCTGGGCAATAGCTAATTTATTCTATATAAATTTAGAGTGTATTGTAAAATTAATTATAAATTCTAAATCATTTTTTACTAGGAGTAACAATTTTATACCATGCGAAATTTTACTCGTCATTAAATCGATTACGCTATTAATAAAAAATTGGCGTATGTAGAACATTTCCCCAAAAATTAACCATCTCATAATATTTATTCTAGACGAAATAATATTAAACTTTCCAAAATTAGATCGAAAGAATCTTAAATTCATCCTTTTGATATAAATTAAATCATCAAGTCATGCCAAATCCAGAAGATTATCCCTAATAGATATCAATTTACCTAAACTTATAAATTACTTTTATTTAAACTAATAAAACAACCGCAGTAGCGTACAAATAAAATTGAGATAAGTACAATTAACCTGTTCAATCATATAATTAGTTAAAATTTTTATTACTTTAGAAATACTATTTATTACACAAAATCATGAATTATTATTTGACAGAAAAACACTGACTGAATCTACAGAATTGAAAAAATTTATAGATATAGAAATTATTAACGTGAACAGTTCCCAACTATCAATAATTCATCAACATTTAAACCAATCTTATTTCGACTGACAATTAATTTTACCCAACCAGTCAATTTTTCCTTATTAAATTCTAAAAAAGTTGGAATATGAGGCTCGAACGATCAGTCATTCGTCCACGCCATACGTTTATTTGGTTTTTATTTTCAATTGTTATTTAATCACCAGTCTTACATTGTAAACTTAGGATATCTAAGGGTTTATTATTAACTAAAAAGTAATCATGGTTTACTAATTGTCGACTTTCAGGACTGTTGAAGCAAAACCTAAATGAAAACTAATATTATCTAATCGTATTTCAGTTAATTGTAAAATTAGTAACCCAGTTGAACCTTTTATTCGTTTTGCTTTTTTTACATAATTTAATAATTGACGTTCGAAATACCATAATTATATTCTCTCTTTTGTTTTTCTTTTAATTGAATCGTATATTCAGGGACTCAGCTTTTTGTTATGTTGCTGAAAGGTTTTGCCAGACTGTCATTTTTTTTGTTAAACCACGTAAATTTCTTAATCGTGAATAATTTTTCTTAATTCATAACTCCAAAATTTAGTTTTTTTATTTCATTCTTCAAATACCTTGAAAAAGCACTAATTTTTATAGAAATTGAAGGAATTTTTAATAATTCTATAATTATGAGTATAATAGTAACTACATATTACTAAAACGGTAAAAACTTTATACTTTTGAAATTAAAAAATAATGGTATTCATTGAAGAATTTAACTTATTATTAAAAGCGCGATGTCCACTTGTATATATAACAACATTTGAAGAAGATCGTTTAGAATACACATTGCGTCGCTATATACAAATAAATGGAAATCGTGGTTTCTATGCGTGGGATTATGTAGACGGATATTTAAATAATCCAAATAGTAATGGTATTGCAAAACGAAATCCATTACAAGCATTGGAATTTATTGAAAAAACTACACCGGATACGCCAGCAATTTTCTTATTGAAAGATTTTAATAACTTTTTAACGGATATTGCAATTTCAAGAAAATTAAGAAATTTAATTCGTATATTAAAAACACAACCAAAAACAATTATTATCATTGCACCGGAGGTAAAAATACCGGATGAGTTAGTTGATGTTATTCCAATTATCGAATTTCAATTACCTGGAATATCTGAAATTCGACAAGAATTAGATCGTTTGTGTGTTTCATTAAATCAAACGATAGACAATGATCTTTTCCAAAGCTTAATTACTTCATGTCGAGGTCTTTCTTTAGAACGAATTCGAAGAGTTTTATCAAAAATTATTGCACGAAATAAAATTCTAGACGGACGCAGTGTTGATATTATCCTAAAAGAGAAACAAGAAATAATTCGTCAGACTGAAATTTTAGAATTTTGTTCCTCGAGTACTCGAATTACAGATATTGGTGGACTAGAAAATTTAAAAAAATGGCTATATCAACGACTCGGGGCATTCTCTACAAAAGCGGAATTATATGGTTTACCTGCACCACGTGGATTATTATTATTGGGGATTCAAGGAACAGGTAAATCATTAATGGCAAAAGCAATTGCAAATGAATGGCAATTACCTTTATTACGCTTAGATTTTGGTCGTTTATTTAGTGGTTTAGTTGGGGAATCAGAAATGAAAGTTCGTCAAATGATACAAATGGCTGAAGCACTCTCACCTTGTATTCTTTGGATTGATGAAATTGATAAAACTTTTACCCAAATGAATAGTGCTGGGGATAGTGGAACAACAGGTCGTGTTTTAGGTACATTTATCACTTGGTTATCCGAAAAAGAATTACCCGTATTTGTTGTTGCTACAGCGAATAATTTTGATTCACTACCATTGGAATTAGTTCGAAAAGGAAGATTTGATGAAATTTTTTTTGTTGGATTACCTTTAGAAAAGGAACGTCGCAAAATTTTTACCGTACATCTATCAAGATTACGACCAGAAACTTGGATGACCTATAATATTCCCATGCTCAGCTTAGCGGCAAAAAATTTTTCCGGAGCAGAAATTGAACAAGCAATTATTGAAGCAATGTATTTTGCATTTAATGCAAATCGAGAATTTTCAACAGGTGATATTTTTAGCGCTATTCAAAGACTTGTTCCCATAGCAGTTACAAATCGTGAAGCAATCGAATTGCTTGAAAATTATGCATTATCTGGCCGTTTTCGCATGGCATCGAACATAAAAGTAGTCCAGGAGGAAATAACGACTTAAGTAATTCGTCAACACTCGAAAATAAATATGAGAATCCATCATTATTAGCTTATATAATTATTTTAAAAATGAAAATACGTATAAATATAATCAAATATCTCGCCAATTTAAAATTTGCGATTATCCTGTTAATTCTAATAGCAAGTTTAAGTATCCTCGGAACAGTAATTGAACAAGATCAAACAGTTGAATTTTATAAAATTAACTATCAACAAACGATATATAGTATTCGAGTGTGGCAAATAATTATTCAATTTGGTTTAAATCATATTTTTAAAACATCTTGGTTCATTGGTTTATTAATTATATTTGGGAGTAGTTTAATGTGTTGTACATTTATTCAACAATTACCAATTTTAAAAAATGCAAAAAAAATATTCTTCTATAGAAAATCAAATCAATTTTATAAATTGCCACTAAATAGTAAAATTCAAAATATTTCAACTGGAAATTTATTAAATAAATTAATTATAAAAAATTATCTCATTTATCAACAAAAAAATATTTTTTATGCATATAAAGGTTTGAGTGGTAGAATTGCGCCAATCATTGTACATTTGAGTTTACTTCTAATTTTATTAGGTGCTGTGATTGGTTCACTTATGGGTTTTAAATCACAAGAATTAATTCCAAAGACGGAGAATTTTCAAATTCAAAAATTAATTAGTACTAATATATTTACTTATCTACCAACAATTTCAACCCGTGTCAATGATTTTTGGATAACATATAAACAAAATAATATAATCGATCAATTTTACACAGATTTATCAATTTTAGATAGCTCTGGAAATGAATTGAAACGAAAAACAATTTCCGTAAATAAACCATTACAATATAAAAATATAAGTTATTACCAAACAGATTGGGATATAATGGGTACACGAATTCGTTTAGATAATTTACAAATCTATCAAATTCCAACTCTTACACCAGAAAAAATGAATAAAACTATATGGCTTACCTGGTTACCGAAAAGTAAAGGGATAAATATAATATTTGATAATTCACGTGGTGTAAATGCAATTTATAATAATTTTGGAAAATTTCTCACATATATTGATACTGGAGAATCGTATAGAACTTCATTATATAATTTTCAAATAATTGATCTTATTTATATCACAGGTTTACAAATTAAAGTAGATCCTGGAATTCCATTAATTTATACTGGTTTTGGAATATTGATGATAAGTATTTTAATTAGTTATATTTCATTTTCCCAAATATGGATTCTCCGTCAACATAACACAATTTTTATAGGGGGGCGAACTAATCGTGCCCAAATAAATTTTGAAATTGAAATATTAAATATAATTTTAGAACTAAAATAAAATACGGGCGGAGAGACTTGAACTCTCACAATAAACTATTACTAGAACCTAAATCTAGCGCGTCTACCAATTCCGCCACGCCCGCATGTTGAAACAAACTAATTATATCACAATTAACTAATAAAGTCTCTTTTTTCAAAATTTCAAAACGACTAAATCTAACGCCATAAATTATGGATTAGTTTATCGTTTTTATAATTGAGTTAATTTTATATATCGCAAAGCTCAAAATAAAAATAAAGTAGTTTTATAATGATGAGCCAAGTCCTGAGTAAGCACCATAAATAAATAGACTTAATACTCCTAATGCTGCAAGACCACCTACAAATGCGATTAACCAAAGCGGTATTCTTCCTGTACTTGTCATAACTTAATATAAATTGTTTTTTTTAATTGAAAAAATAACTAGAAAATAAAACTGCTAGAACAAAAATCAGAAGTAAACCCCAATATAATGATGTACGGTTTAATTCAACGGGTTGTTTATTTGGATTTGGACCTGTCATTTTTTACTCCTATCGTTGTATAAATTGCATTGATGTAATGGCACCTAAAAAGAAAACTGTAGGAACTGCTAAACCATGAATTGTTAACCATCTAAATGTAAAAATGGGATATGCAACCGGTTGATTTAAATTTTTAAACATTTTAATATCTGTAAATTAATAATTATGAATTAAAAACTATGTTATTATAAGCCCTTTGTTAAATCTTCCAATTCTTGGCGCGCACTAAAACGATCATTTACTAAAGGTACTTGTTGGCGATCCTGTGAAAAATATTCATTTGGTCTTGGTGTTCCAAAAACATCATAAGCTAAACCAGTTGCAATAAATAACCAACCAGAAATAAATAACGATGGAATCGTGATACTATGAATAATCCAGTATCTAACACTTGTTATAATATCAGAAAATGGGCGTTCTCCGGTTGAACCACCAGACATAATAATAATAATAATATTTTAGTAGTCTTATTTCCTATTCGTGAACAAAATTCTTTTTGTATGTTACAATTCATGTACGGGCGGTTAACTCAGTGGTAGAGTGTCTGCCTTACAAGCAGAAGGTCACTGGTTCAAATCCAGTACTGCCCAATTTAATATTCAAAAAAATTAGGATTGCTAATTTTTTAAATATACTCTATAATACCTGAGGGCTTATCGTCTAAGGGATTAGGACAAAAACCTTCTAAGTTTTTAATGTAGGTTCGAATCCTACTAAGCCTATAAATTACTCCATCTCAAAAATTTCATTGAAGGTTGTTTGTACCTTACTTCCAGAATCAATTGATTCTAATGGATCTTTTCTTAGACGATGACGTAGACAAAGAACAATAATTTTATTAATATCATCTTTTGTTACTACCTTACGTTGATCGTATGCTGTATATGCTTTTGCAGCACGATTAACAACAATATCACCCCGAAGACCATCAACATTTAATACACTACAAACTTTCGAAATATTTACACGTAATTCATACGCGATTGTCACTTCCGTTAAAATTTCTTTAGCAGCAATTAATTTTTGTCGTAGGTCAGTTTGTACGATTTCATATTTATTAAGCCATTCCTCTGGGTTACGGTCAAACGAAGTTCGTTCTTGAACAATTTGAACACGTAAAATAGGATCACGAACTGTACGAATTTCGGCATGCATACCAAATCTATCAAGTAATTGAGGACGTAATTCACCTTCTTCAGGATTACCAGAACCGACTAAAACAAATCGGGCTGGATGGCGAATTGAGATACCCTCACGTTCAACTGTATTCCACCCTGAAGCAGCTGAATCTAATAAAATATCAACTAAATGATCATCTAATAAGTTAACTTCATCCACATATAAAATACCACGATTTGCCTTTGCTAATAGACCCGGTTCAAATGCTTTAATACCCTCCGTTAATGCTTTTTCAATATCAATTGTTCCACAAACTCTATCTTCTGTGGCTCCTAATGGTAAATCAACCATTGGTAGATTGATCAAAGCCGTTTCTAATTCGATATCGTTTTGAATGGAATTTAAAACATCGGAACTCATCAATTCGACATCACTTATATGAGAATTAAAGGGATCGTCCTTAACAATAGTAATTTCTGGTAATAAATCAGCAATTGCACGAATTGTTGTTGATTTACCAGTTCCTCGGTCACCCATTATAATAACTCCACCAATTTTTGGATCAATTACATTCAATTGAAGAGCTAATTTCATTTCATCTTGTCCAACAATCGCAGTAAAAGGAAAAATTGGTATTGTTTTGCTTTTTTCGCCATCTTGAGTTTTACTTGCGAATGCTGATTTAATGCCCATTTTTGATTTGATTAATTAATTATTATATATCACACACGTTTATTTGCTAATTTATAAAAAATAAATTAACAAATAAGATCTAACTGTATAAGGTAATACCCAAACGAATTGCTAAAATACCCGCGATTAACGCTACTACTAAAGCTGTGAAAACTTGATTATCCGTAATCATACTTAAACTTTTTAAAACTAACAACATCATTATAGTTGATTTAATTTTCATTTAAAAAAAATTAGAGATTTAATTATTTTTATCTCAATAAGATGGGACCCTATTAATATTGAATGAATCATATGAGTTTGGGAGAAGTTTTATGAAATTCTTTAGAAACATTAGATATTAAGCCTAATATAACCTATTTTAACGTGATATTTAAGTGTACTTCGGTAACACTACGAAATTCGCTAATTTTATATATATACATATGAGTCAATCTCTTAAACAGACAATTTTTTCATCTTATTGGGTTTTCTTTGATTGATTATTAAACAAAGACATATGATTAAAATTTGCTCTGTTTTAACGATCACAATTTTTGATTCATTCGTTTGAAATAACTTATTGCGTTAGAAATTGTTCAATTTACATTTAGATAAACTAATATGTTTAATTTAAGTGCGTCTTCCCAATTTTGACGGTTTTTTTATATTTCTTTTAGATGAGTGCCTGCATTCATAAATGCAGCTCTTTCTTCCTATATACCATATTTTTTTGTAATTTAAATTTTTATGTGTATCTAAAAAATTTTTAATAAGGCAATAGAATTATCTTCCATATAATTTTTGTAATTACCAAATTGAACGAACGAATAACATCGCACTGGGCTCTATCAAGTAAATATCATAAAATATTCTATTTATTAATCATTAATTTTTTTTGGCATAGGACCGTCGTCCAATGTCGAGTCCGAAAAAAATTAGACTTCAGGACAAAACGTTGTTTTCTCCTATGTGGATCTATAAATTGTTATTTGAGATTTTGGCTCAAATGGCACAATTGCTTCTGATTTAGAGTTTTTATCTCTCAATCGAGATTGAATTTCTGATAAATTTTCCTTTTCATTAAGATCAATGTAAAGGTATCTGTCTCTTGACATAAGTTCAGTTAGTTTCCAATTCATGAAAACTACCACCTGAGGTTGTTCATAACCAATGGTTTATCTTCCGTACATGGTCCCAATTATGAAACCATTTTGGAGCTTTTCAAGCAGGTTTACGAAATTAGCTTCAAACGACATTAAGTCTTTTTTATTTCGTGGTTTTGAGCGAAGATCAAGGACATAGTACTTCCTCGCAATCTAATATCGCGTTCTGGCTCTGGGCAATTGGCATCAAACGTATACATCCAACTTCTTTGAACGCGGCATAAATCCTTCACGTATGTGGATTTACCGTTGCCTCCTTTTTTATCGTAAACAAAAAGCATTTTTCTTCTACTTACATTACAGTTCGTTTGACCTGCTGAGTTAAGCCAATTATATTCTATACAGCTTTGCCAAGGAAAAAAAGCAATTTTTTCTATGTCAAATTTGACTACCCCCAAATTATATTCTTTATCAGAATATATTTTTGTGCCAAGTCTAGTTTCTTCTTTCATCACGTAACTGAAATCTCCGCACGTACTCGTGGGTGATGTACTTACGTAATTCATTTTGACTTTCAAATGTTCTGAAAGTTTCTGAACGTTCGAGTCCGTATTTTATTTTTCAAACGAACTCGACCTTGTATATGATAGTTTTCTTCACCAGTTTTTTCCTCTTGAAAAACATACTGGTTTGTATTTGAATCAAACCAAGATTCAAACTGCTTTCGATATCAACCCGCCTTACGGCGTGGGTCGATGATGCATTTTAAATAGGCCTCTGCATTTTTTGGTCAGTTACAACTCGAGCGTGAACCTTCTGTAAACTTTTCTGTTCGCCGATCGTCCGTTGCTTACATCGAAGTATGTATATCGATATATCAATGGGTGTAAATTCCATCTTATTTCTTATTCGATGACTGAACTAGAGATATAATTCTGTTTGATAAGATATAGTTTATTTTTTTTTGAATGATTCCAATTTTTATGTTCTATAGGGGCATAAAATTAAAATTACGAAAACCCCCGCAAATATTATGCTCAAATTTATATCTAGACCGATTTTATTATCGATTCAATTGTTGACCCAAACAATTGTTTGTATTTTGAAATTATCCTACATTTTTGAGTTTATTTTTTATAGTGTTTTAAATACTTCTTAATATTTTTTCTTTTTATGAAACATGTTTTATTTTATAATATAAAAAATTTTTTAGATTTAAGAAGAAAAGGGTCTAATTTGTTTTGGGGGATACCGATTAATGAATTTGATGTTCCTGTGAGTTAATTTTACAAGAGAACAAATATTCTATCTTAAAAAAATTTGATGTTTTTCCGTTGAGGGATTTTTAGAAGATTTATATAGTATAAATACGAATAAATAAGTATCTAAGTAGATTATTTATAAAATAACATCTAGATTTTAATAAAAACCTCATTAAAGTCCGAAAACTCTATTCCATAATTGTAGAATAATTAATAATATAAAAATTCACTGATTTTGAGGCGAGTGACGGGACTTGAACCCGCGAATGATGGAATCACAACCCATTGCCGTAACCACTTGGCTACACCCGCCATACTTATTATACGAAAAAAATAATAATAAACTTGAATATTAAGTTTAAATAGATTACAATTAATATAGCCGAGATAGCTCAGTTGGTAGAGCAGTGGACTGAAGATCCTCGTGACACCAGTTCGAATCTGGTTCTTGGCATCAAAAAATAGAGTATGAATGATTATGTAACAAGATTTAATTAATGAGAAAAAATCATTTGATCTATAGTAACCGTGTCACCTTTCATAAAAATTATTCTATATATTTTAAAATATATTTTAAAATGTCAAAAAAAATGAAATTATTCATTAATAATTTTATCTTTAGTGTAGTGTTAAGTTTAAATTTATTTTTACCGTCTCAGGCAAAGGCGATTGAGACCGGTGTTTTAGTAGATTGTGATAAATCACCCGGGTTTGAAAAACGCTTAAAAGCAAGTGTCACAAAGTTAGAAGGTCGTCTTTCAAAATACCAACCCGGTACCCCACCAGCAATTGCGTTAGAACAACAAATTACACAAACAAAAACACGTTTCGATAAATATGGAAAATCAGGTTTGATGTGTGGTAAAGATGGTTTGCCTCACCTAATAACAGATGGTGACTTTAAGCACGCACCTGAGTTTATGATTCCGGGTGTGATGTTTCTTTATATTACAGGTTGGATTGGCTGGGCTGGCCGAAAATACTTATCAACGGTTAGTCAAACGGCAAACCCAACCGAAAAAGAAATTATTATTGATGTTCCCGTTGCATTAAAAATAATGTCATCAGGTTATCTCTGGCCCATATCTTCATGGCGAGAATTTATTGATAATAAATTCATTGCCTCAAAAAATGAAATTACAGTTTCACCACGTTAAAAATTAGTATTACCCAAATTGATTTATGGATAACTTTAAAACATACTTATCAACTGCACCTGTTCTTTTAACTTTATGGCTAACATTTACAGCTGGCTTTATTATTGAAATTCAACGTTTTTTTCCAGACACACTATTTATTGGTGGGTACTAAAATAAAATTAGATCAAAATGTTTCTTGGTTCCTCGTATATAAAATAATATAAATTTATTTAATTATAAAACTTTTATGAAAGATATTCTAAAAATTATTAGTTTGGTATTTTGTTTATTTGGTTTTAGTCTAAGTACACAGGCAATTGAATTAGATGACGCAACTCGAACAGTAGCATATGATGGTAGTGGACGAACTGTTGTTTTGACATTTGAAGAAGTTAAACGTGGAAAACGATTATTTTTATCTTCCTGTAGTACCTGTCACACAGGTGGTATCACAAAAACAAATCCAAATGTAGGTTTAGATACTGAAGCTTTAGGATTAGCAACACCACCCCGCGATAGTATTTCGTCTTTAGTTGATTATATGAAAGATCCAACTACATATGACGGTTTAGAATCAATTGCTGAGATTCATCCAAGTATCAAGAGTGCGGATATATTTCCAAAAATGCGCGCCTTGACAGATGATGATCTACTTGCGATTGCTGGTCATATTCTACTCTCACCAAAAATTGTAGCTGAAAAATGGGGTGGTGGAAAAATTTATTATTAACAAATTTAATTCGCCCATCTTCACGATTTTTTAACACAAAGATAATGAGATATACATAAAAATTTTGATTTGTATGGAAGAACCGGCTAGTATTTTAATTATTTTTGTTTCAAGTGTATTTTTAGGTATTTCAGGATATTCAGTTTATACAGCTTTCGGACCTGCATCAAAAAATTTACGTGACCCGTTTGAAGAACATGAAGATTAAAAAAATTTGCGATTGATATTAGAAAATTTATGAAACAGATCAATTAAATGATCTAATAACTAGAAACGACATGCTTACACGAACCTTAATATCTATTTTAAAAGGGATCAGAATGAATTAATATACTTCAAAATTTTCTATACTATAAATTTGATTTTGAGTTAAATAACTTGTTAAATTTTCGAAAAAGACTATTGAATCGACACATAATGTCAGTCGAAATTAGTGAGCTGTTCAATTTTTGTTCTAAATTATTTTACAAATTTTTCCCTTCCTTTAATTTTTTGAAATGAAAATTAAATCCATAGTTTGATCTTGAGAAACGAGCTTGGCAGCAGGCTGGTAATGAATGTGAACTATTTTTTATTAAATGATAAAATTCTAAAACTTAGGGTTATGACTAAGCTCATGATGATATAAGATTTGGTTCATCTTTCTGATATTAATTTATTATTATATATGCTGAATTAGTATGAAAAAACTTGATTACATTTCTGTCAAAAAATTAGATTGAAAAAAATAATTAACATTCATTTTCCTTAACAACATAAAATTTATTTAACTCTTAATCTTGATTATTTATAGAAATTACAAAGATTAAAATACGAATTCATAATTCTAAAAGGAATAATGAATCGTGAAAATATGTAGCCCGAATTTGTAAAAATCATAATTTTAGAAATTAGCTATAATTACGTTAGCAGTAATATAAATAAATACCTATATTTTATATGGACATTCTAAGTTTAGGCTGGGCCGGTTTAATGGCAAGTTTTACATTTTCACTTGCTTTGGTTGTTTGGGGACGAAATGGATTTTAAAGAAAATTAATAAAAATTTTAATGCTAGTAATTCACTCTGGAGTCCGATTCTTCTTTAAAATTATAAAAATAATAAGCAATTTTCTCTTCGATTTGATTGTTTGTTCTTTGAAATTAAATGAATTTTCTCGGAAAATATAATTTAATTCTTTTTTGAGCCGGTATTTAAGATACAACAAATCTAGCTTCGATAATCAAGCACTTGTGGGAGTTCGGGTGGCGATAAAGTGATTATTTCCAATTTCGTAGCGGTTTTTATAAATTGAAAAATTTCTATTCTTTTAATTTATAAAAACTTGTTTAAAATTATTAACATATTGAAAATTGTTGAAAAAATTTGTTATGACATATAATTTTAGCGATTCTTTAATTCTGACATAATTGATTTTTTACCATATAAGTATTGAAATTCGTCTAATTATATGTGGTTGCAATCCATGTGCATACTGAGGTCTATAGAACTCTGAAGCTTTATTATGTTCTCGAAACTAGTTGTAAAACTCGCCGACAACCAATCAGATTCACGTCTTCCTGATTGTTAAATTATCTTTCTATCTCGAAAAGTCGTTTGATATTTATAATTAGTGAATTTCTGACTGGAGGTGTTATTTAATGGTAAACCTCATAAAACAAGTTTCGGTGGTGGTAAACTTCGGTTTTACAAAAACTGTATGAAAGTTTATAACTCAAAAATTAGAGTAAGATCTTATTAAATAAGAAGGAAACAAGAAATCTCATAGATATTTCCCAAATGTGTTCTTAATCACGTATTTTTAGATTTTGTTTTTTTAATTGAGTTGTCTTTTAAAACGAAGTAGTTGTTAAATTGTACAATGTAATTTAATTTTTATTAATACTTAGATTAGTTGAATGCCTTTAAAAGTTAGGAATAGCCCTGATGATAATGTAAAAGCAAATAAAAGTAATAAGATATAATCAACGAAAACAGTCATAAAATAATAAATTTAATATATAAGCGAGTAACAACAGTATATGTAAATAATTAGTATCAATTTATTATAGTTGATAAAATTTAGATTTATAGAAGATAAGATGATTTTCATGTCAATTTTTTTGTTATAAAAATTAATTTATTAATTTTATACTAATTATTGAAAAGACTTCTATTCATGATTATTTATTCGCTTTTAAAATTTAATTGGGATAAGAATTTATTATAAAATCATTATTATTTACTTAATCCAGAATTTATTTTTTTCTGATATTCATTTTTATCAACGATAATAGTTATAACAAATACGTAAAGATAAAGAATTAAATTATATTTTCCGAGAAAATTCATTTAATTTCAAAGAACAAACAATCAAATCGAAAAGAATTATCTATTAAGAAATTGCAACACCACAATTTTACTATACCATCTTTTTTTCATTTGCTACTTTAATTTTTTAATAAGAAATCAAGGAGTTGACAGAGCTATATATATATATATATATATATATATCAATTACGATTGATAGTAAGAAATTAAAAAACTTAAATAAGTATATTTATAATAGTAAGTATCGCACTTGTATTGGTATAAATTACCCGCTTCTGCAAATTTTTAGAAATCCTGGGGTATGCACAAAAACAATATCAATAATAATTTAAAAAATAAAATATATGATTTTACAGTGCATATTATCCAAAAATCTTTAATGCCAGCAACTTTCGGCGAACAGAAAAGTTTCAGAAGATTCTTATGATTGATCTCATTTCACTTTACTTATTCTTAACAGACGAAACGAATTTAGAACTTGTCATCTCTCTCAATAAATGCACAAGTAAATCGAGTGAGAGTCGCCCTTAAGTATTAACAAATTTTTAGTTTATAAATAATTATTTACAAAAGTTATGGGTTACCTGGGACTTGAACCCAGAACTTATCGGTTAAAAGCCGAGTACTCTACCATTGAGTTAGCAACCCTCAATCTACACATTTATAATAAGCATTTTATTTTGTAAGTCAAGCTAAAATCTTTTTTCTCTTTTAAAGATAATATCATTGATCACATCTAGTAACTCAAATTAACACAGTTGATTCTGAAAATTTTACTTTTTGAATTTTAGTTATACAAAGAAAATTATGGTGCACATTTTTTATAACTTGTGCTATACTAACACCGAGGTCCTTATAATTAATTATGAATTGGCCGATGAGTTTTTCTAATTTTTTCACAAAATAATTTATATTGCCTTTAATCCTTAGGAGGAATAAATGTCTTCTGTATCAGAACGTACAAGAATTAAGAGTGAACGTTACGAATCGGGTGTAATCCCATATGCTAAGATGGGTTATTGGGATGCTGCTTACACAGTTAAAGATTCTGATGTGCTTGCACTATTCCGTATTACACCACAACCAGGTGTTGACCCGGTAGAAGCCGCAGCTGCAGTTGCAGGTGAATCGTCTACCGCTACGTGGACAGTTGTTTGGACTGATCTTTTAACAGCTTGTGATGTTTACCGTGCTAAGGCATACCGTGTTGATCCCGTGCCTAGCGCACCTGATCAATTCTTCGCTTACATTGCTTACGAATGTGACCTATTCGAAGAAGGTTCTTTAGCTAACATAACAGCCTCTATCATCGGTAATGTATTTGGTTTCAAAGCTGTTAAAGCATTACGTTTAGAAGATATGCGTATCCCGTACGCTTACTTAAAGACTTTCCAAGGTCCAGCTACAGGTGTAGTTGTAGAGCGTGAGCGTATGGATAAATTTGGGCGTCCTTTATTAGGTGCTACTGTAAAACCTAAATTAGGTTTATCTGGTAAGAACTACGGTCGTGTAGTATACGAGGGTTTAAAAGGTGGATTAGATTTCTTAAAAGATGATGAAAACATTAATTCACAGCCATTTATGCGTTGGAGAGAGCGTTTCATCTACTGTATTGAAGGTATAAACCGTGCTGCGGCTGCTTCCGGTGAAGTTAAAGGTTCGTACTTAAATGTAACGGCTGCAACAATGGAAGAAATGTATCTTCGTGCAGAATACGCTAAAGAATTAGGTTCGATTATTGTTATGATTGACTTAGTAATTGGTTATACTGCTATTCAATCAATGGCATTATGGTCCCGTGAAAATGATATGCTCTTACATTTACACCGTGCTGGTAATTCTACATACGCACGTCAAAAGAACCACGGTATTAACTTCCGTGTAATCTGTAAATGGATGCGTATGGCTGGTGTTGACCATATTCACGCCGGTACTGTAGTAGGTAAATTAGAAGGTGATCCATTAATGATCCAAGGTTTCTATGATACTTTATTAGCTGCTAAGAACGAGGTCAATCTACCACGTGGTCAATTCTTTGAAATGGATTGGGCAGCTTTACGTAAGTGTATGCCAGTAGCATCTGGTGGTATTCATTGTGGTCAAATGCACCAATTACTTGATTACTTAGGTGATGATGTTGTATTACAATTTGGTGGTGGTACAATTGGTCACCCAGATGGTATTCAAGCTGGTGCAACTGCAAACCGTGTAGCTTTAGAAGCTATGGTTGTTGCTCGTAACGAAGGTCGTGCTTATATTGAAGAAGGTCCTCAGATTTTACGTGATGCAGCAAAAATGTGTGGTCCTTTACAAACTGCACTAGATTTATGGAAAGATATTAGTTTCAACTACAGTTCAACAGATACTGCTGACTTTGCTGAAACTCCAACAGCAAACGTTTAACGTTTATCATATTTACAAATAAAAACTAATCAAGGAGACTGAACAGTGAGACTTACACAAGGTGCTTTTTCATTTTTACCAGACTTAACTGACGCGCAAATTTTAAAGCAAGTTGAGTACTGTATTTCAAAAGGTTGGGCTATTAGTATTGAATGGACAGATGATCCACACCCACGTAATAACTACTGGGAATTATGGGGTTTACCGTTATTCGATATTAAGGATTCGGCAGCAGTAATGTTTGAATTAGCGGAGTGTCGAAAACTAAACCCATCCGGTTATATCAAGCTTCAAGCATTTGACGCTACACGTGGTACTGAGAGTTGTGTAATGGCGTTTATTGCTACACGTCCAGCTTCGGAGCCAGGTTTCTACTTATCTCGTACTGAGGATGTAGGTCGTTTCCAAAAATACTCTTTACAAAGTTATAGTGTTGCTGCGAATCCTGCTGGTGTCCGTTACTAACATAAGAGCAAATCATCATTATAATTAATCAAGAAAAGAAAAGTTTATGATTATATCAGAAATTATTATTTCAATGTAATTGTAGATATCTTGCTAGCAGGCTGGTAATTCGGTACCAAACAATAGCTCTGTCAACTCAATGATTCTGCGATAATTGATTTTTTTCATATAAGGTATTTGGACTATTTAAATACTAATAGCCCAGCCTTATTAAAAAAACTTTGTTACGAAATAGTTAAAACAGGTATTTTTTAATAAATATATTTATTGGTATAAAGTATACTTTTCTTCATATGGTTATATGAAGAAAATTATCATGCACATTTTTATAGTTTGCGCTGTACTTACGCTTAAGCCTTTATAATTAATTACTAATTAGCTTATGAGTTTTTATAAACACTCTATTTTTAATTTTATTCATATGGGTAACATATATACTTCATGATGTATTCCAGTTTAATGTTCATTATTGTTACCTAAAACAAGTATAAATTAACATTTTTCAATTTTTTTATCATATTTACAAATAGAAAACTTCGGATCGTAACTATGCTTTCACATTTAACTATTTGCATAGAAAGAAGTTAGAAATCTGGTTAAGAAATTATTTAATTTTCTTGAAAAATATTTACATTATCATATATTAAAAAATTTTTACAGTTAATTTGTAAAAAAATAAAATTATTTTGCAGATTAGCTATAATCAGATTGAATCCATATTTCGGGATTAAAAAAAATTAAGAAAATTGTAAATAATCTAGGAAAGTGCTTCATTCATACTTGTTGTATTTGTTAATTAAATAACTTTAAAAAGAATTAAAAATTAAGAAAATTATGAGTGAAATAATATCGACAGCAACAGTTTGTTTTGGGATGACCTTATTTGGAATTTCATTAGGTTTTGCGTTATTAAAAATTCAAGCAGGATAAAGTAAAAGGTAATTTATAAGTTTATGATTAGTCATATTTACCGATAATTTTCTTCATACTATATCCATACCCATTGTTGGAATAATCTTTCCAGCATTTGGCATGACCTTATTATTTATTTATTTCTAAAATCGAATAAGAAGGCTATTCAATAATTTAGCCTATATATTGGAAATCATAGCCAATATATTAGATAAATTTGCAGACAGTTTATAAAAGTTTTTTTAATAAGGCTGGGCTATTAGTATTTAAATAGTCCAAATACCTTATATGGAAAAAATCAATTATGTCAGAATCATTGAAATGATATTAGTTCAACTCTGTTCAACAAATACTGCTGACTTTCTGAACTCCAACCGTAAACGTTTCCCCATTTATAAATAAAAACTAATCAAGGAACTGAACAATGAGCTTACACAAGGTCTTTTCATTTTTACCAGATTTAACTAATGCATAAATTTTAAAGCAGAGAGTTCTCTTACCTCTACTTGAGGATGCTGAGCGTTCAAAAATACTCTTTATAGGGTCGAACCTGATCATCTAACATAATGAGTAAATCAAATTTAAATTCTTAATTTAAGGACTTTTATTTAAAAATATTTATGGAAATTTTTGGAAATGCAATACAGTTATTTAAGAGAAATTAAGTATTTAAGATTATTTACTCAAATGTTTTAGTATTTATAGAGAAGAACCCTAACATTTTGGATTGATCTATTTTTACTAATAACTCCCTATTTGAAATATTAGGGCTTCAGCAATTAATACAAGATTAATCGCATACTTCTTATCGAGTCATGCTTTTTACTTCTAAAGATTGATTGGAAGTTATAAATTATTTTTTACAAAAATTAAAAAAACTCATCAACCAATTCATACTTAATTATAAGGACCTCAATGTTAGTATGTAAAAACTCAAAAAATACGTCATAATTTTATTTGTATAACCAAATTTTATAGGACTAATACTAAATACACTTTTGAAATACAGCTGACTTACTATTTTGTTGTGATCTATTAAACCTAATAAATTGAATAATTTTCTACTATTTAGTATTATAAATGTATAGGGTCGGTGCCCGAGTGGTTAAAGGGGGCGGATTGTAAATCCGCTGGTTTGACCTACGTTGGTTCAAATCCAACTCGACCCATAATTGAGATTTGTTTAGTTTGATTTGAGCTTATTATTAAAATGAAGAGTAATCGCTTTTCTTCTATTCTTAATAAATCATATTTATAATAGGAATTTAAATTAGACTTTTGAATCTTTAAATATAGATACATTGTTAATCTGCTCTAAATGTAGACGTATTTATAGTATCCATATTTTATCAAATTAATTAGAATTTATATTAAAAAAGGAAGTACTAGGTTTGAACGATTTACTGAGAGAATACGATTGTTATGCTTTCGCAGGAAGAGTCCAGCAGAATAGGACATAATTTTATTGGGCAAAGTAAATTCTATTAGGGATTATATCAGAGCCAAGTGGTCTCGCCGGAACTACGATCCGGAATATTAAAAACGATAAAGTGTGTTTGAGTAAGATTAGAATTATATTAGTTGATGCTCGTAAAGTGTTGAACGTCTCGTTGCCGTGGTTCAGGTTATGTTGCTGTTGAAGTTCCATTTAATCCTCGTAGAAAAAATGTTTTAGAGCAAGCAATTGTTTAATTGATAAGCAGTCGTGAAGTTTCTGTTGTGATTTTAATCCACCAGAATTATTAGATTTACTCGAGAAATTAAAATTGGTTCATCATATTGAAAAATTAGTGCGAAAAGATAAACACTCGAAAATAATGGCGAGATATATAGGTAGAAATTGATATACGTATGCCTTAGGGGAAGCCTTAGCCGATTTATGTTATCATTAATAGTACGAGCACAACACCTATCTTTATTGGCATTTTGGATTTGTTATTAAAGTTCCTAAAGCAATATTAACACGTTATAATCGGTCGTTATATTTTTACCGGATCAAACGATAATGAAACAAAAACTTGCTGATCAAGACACATTCATACCGTATTTAAATCTTTTAGACATATCTGGGGCACAAATGAAACTTAAAAATATACACCACAACTAATAACTATGCGAATTTTCGAATTCCCTTTCTTCTATTCTACTAGCATTGGAAAAAATGAACTTAACCTGAACTATGTACATAGATTTTTATATTTTTTTACAGAAGTGAGAGGGACAAATAAAAGTGGTCATCTTGATTTTCGAAAAATTATGAGTCGAAAATACACGAGAGCATCTCTTTTCCGAGATATAGAACAAATACTTCTACGGCTAAAATCTTCGGACACCTCTCGATTTTATTTTTAACGACAAAACCCCCATGAAACCAAAACAAACAACTTTATTTTTGAAGTAAATATTACTAATGTCGTATCATTATGGAGAGATTCCCATTTCGAAAGTAACAAAAAATGGATTAAAAAATTTATTAAAAATTGAAGAACGATTATTTAAACGGGTAATTGGTCAAAACAATACTGTAGTTGCAATTTCAGAAGTGATACGACGTGATGTGTGGGTTTATGTAACCCGAATCGACCAATTGTCAGTTTCTTATTTTTTTAGTTCAGAAGACATATTGATTAAACTAGATACTGGATATATGGACGCATCTCGTCGAGATTAATTGGTTCACCACAGGTTATGTTGGCTATTCCAAAGGTGGTCAATTAACCGAAGCGGTCCTTAGAAAATCCTATACAGTTATTTTATTGAATAAGTTGAACAAGCATATCCAGATGTTTTTAATTTATTACTCCAAGTTTTCGAAGATAGGCGATTAACGACAAAAGATCGCACAATTAACTTTGAAAATACGATTATCATTATGACATCAAATTTAGGGGCAGCAGCAATTCAAGAATTTCGGGAACTACGTCCGGTGAGTCGAGTACGAGTTTAAATTCGAAAGATTCCTCACGTCTTATTGATGATATTTTCACTTGGGAAAACGCGAGTGAGGAATTTACGAAACTTTTAACTATCCTGAAGTTTTTCGTGTCAGACGACAATAGCGGTTCAAAAGGAGAATATGGAAGGACGAATTTAATAAAAATTCGAATATTGGATTATATGAAAACTTCCAGAAAACAATTCACGTCTAGATGATAGTTCAAGTCGATTAAAAATTTAATTAATATCGAACTAAAAAAATTCTTCCGCCCAGAATTTTTAAATCGACATGATGAAATTATTCTTTTTAAACCGTTAGATAAAGAAACAATCACCGTAATTACTCACAATATAATAGAAAAACTAATTGATAGATTATCGGAAAAAGATTTTTTTTTATCGATTCCTAATAACATACGTAGAAAATTAGTTGACGAAGGTTTGATCTAATATATGGAGCACGTACATTACGACGGGTAACCACCAACGTTTAGAAGATAATTTTTCAAAAGCAATCTTAGACAATGATTTGGACGCAGGAAGTTTCTATATGTAGGACTTAATAGAAAAGATAATACTTAGTCTAGGCGATCTCATTAATAACAAAATATCCAAAAATAAAAAAATATCCAAAAAATTTGAAGAATAAACATAATGAATTCAAAAAATGATAAATTATTTCTTAAATTCATTTATGAATTAACTTAATATTCTAAGATACAAGGATTATTTTATTATTTATCAAGAATATAACAAACTATAAATTACTATTTAATAACATTAAAATAATATCAAACAATCTACCCTTAGAGAGTAATATTTAAATTAAATGTACATCAAGTATGATATGGGATAATTTTCAAAATTTATTAGTGAATAGTTTATTTGGGATTTCACTAATAACAACAATACTATATTGGTTCAGTCTAGCAATTCCAGAAATTTGGTTTTTTTCCAAAACTAGTGCTATTGGTTCAATTTTCATAAATTTTATTATTTTAGGTATTCTTACAACACGTTGGATCATTTCAGGTTATTTTCCTCTAAGTAATTTATATGAATCGTTATTATTTTTAACATGGTGTCTATCAACAATTCAAATTTTTGGAGAGTATAAAACGAATAGTAAAATTATTGGATCTTTAATTTGTCCTATTTGTCTTTTATTGATCGGTTTTTCAACATTAATTTTACCAATTGAAATGCAAAAAATAACCCCGTTAGTTCCAGCATTACAATCAAATTGGTTAATGTTACATGTAAGTATGATGATGCTTAGTTATGCAACACTTATTCTGGGCGCTTTATTTTCAACTTTATTTTTGTTAATTGTATATCTAGCCAATTGGTCAAAAACAAAGGAAATTAATAATCAGCAAATACTAACTACTAATATTAATTCTCTACCACAACACAAGATTAATTTATTAAATAAACTTGATCGTTGGAGTTATAGAACAATTGGTATTGGATTTCCATTTTTAACAATGGGTATTATTTCAGGAGCTGTATGGGCAAATGAAGCATGGGGATCATACTGGAGTTGGGATCCGAAAGAAACATGGGCTTTAATTACCTGGATTATATTTGCTAGTTATTTACATGCCCGATTAACAAAAAACTGGCAAGGAGAAAAAACAGCATGGTTAGGTACGTTTGGGTTTTTTGTCATTTGGATATGTTATTTAGGAGTCAATTTTTTAGGTAAAGGTTTACATAGTTATGGTTGGATTTCATAAATATTAATCTTTGTTAATTTTTAACTAAAAATTATTATTGGACTGATCACCAGCGCATATTAATTAAAGCAATTTAACTTTCATCACTAAAATTTCGAGCACTATTTTGATATTGATTATTTAATCAATTATAATTATTATGTACTTTAAAAACTTTATATTCAATTCAATCTATATGTTAAAAAAACAATCAAATGCCCCGTCACTCTCATATTCGCTAAATTCGAGTCCATTTTCAGAGACGGGTAATGAAAAACGTATCTACAAAAATACAAAGATTTTAAATTTATTTGTTAATACACAACGTAAAATCTTACCCCGTCGCGTTACGGGGTTGAATAATAAGCAACAACGCCAATTAAGTAAAGCAATTAAAACTGCAAGGATTTTTGGAATTATGCCGTTTGCAATCCCAATCACGCAATCAATAAACGATTAAAAATTTTATTTGAAACCCTGTTTGTTATCTTAAATATTTTATTATTTTCAATATGGTTGAAACAAAAAGTGTAGGTTATGTAACACAAGTAATCGGACCTGTTTTAGATGTGGAATTTCCATCAGGTAAACTTCCACGAGTTTATAATGCAATTGACGTAAAATCGGGTGATTCAATAATTGTTTGTGAAGTTCAACAATTATTAGGTGATAACCGGGTACGTGCAGTTTCAATGAGTTCAACAGATGGTTTACAACGTGGTGTTGAAGTTTTAGATACTGGTGAACCTATTAGTGTACCAGTTGGCACACAAACACTAGGAAGAATTTTTAATGTTTTAGGTCAACCCGTTGATGAACTAGCTGATATGGTAGCTGGTGGTGAAACGTTACCAATTCATCGTAGTGCTCCAGCATTTACTGAATTAGAAACAAAACCATCAGTTTTTGAGACAGGTATTAAAGTTGTCGATTTATTAGCACCGTACCGTCGTGGTGGTAAAATTGGTTTATTCGGTGGAGCAGGTGTGGGTAAAACTGTTTTAATTATGGAATTAATTGTGTGACCTGTTTGGACAGAATCTTTTGCGTTCTAATAAGAATTTCGAAGAGAAAAATCCACGCACTACTATAAATAAATTATCTCTACAAATAACGATCAAATAAGATAGATTGATTTTTATTCTAATAGTCTGTTATAAAATTTTATAAAATACTCTGAGATAATTAACAGACGTTATTTCTGAATTCACAAAATTCTGTGTAACAGTAATCGTCTACTTAAATGATAGTCAGAACTTAATAGATGAATTGTTATCTAATTTTAAAAACAACAGAGATTCAAAATTATTAGTGCGAACTTCTAATCTATGGCGATGAAAATTTGTCCAAATGACTAAGCATTCAGTTTATATAACTTGATTACTCAATTTGAATGAGGAAGTTAAGCAAAGGTATATGAAATGCAGTATGATGACGCTAAGAGGGATAAGTATTCCAATCTCAATGCACGTAAGTATCTATTCCCGAACCATGAAGAATTTTCGATAAAAAATTTTGAGGGAGATCAAATAAGATAGCTGAACGAAGGGTTAATTATACCCTTACGCTTAGAACGAAACCAGCTTAGGTATATTGTGCACATCTAACCTGCGTAGATAAATTAGAGGAACAGTGTAAAGTCTAAATAGAATTGGGTACCGTTGACGAGCCCTCTATTAGATGAAAGACTTTTGGAAGAAGCCAATGCTTTTATGCATATAGCAGTGTAAATGATATGCTAACATCCAAAAGGGTTAAAATTATAAACATTGAGTCAAATGAGCAAAATAGCGTGGAACGATGTGGATTGGACGATAGTTCAAAAACGTATTTCTAGACAACAAAGAAGAGTTTATAAGGCTAGTAAGGCTGGAAATAAAACCGTAGTTCAAGCATTACAACGACGAATTATTGGTAGTCTTGATGCTAAACTTTTAGCAGTTAGACAACTGACTACCAGAAATATATGGTGTAATAACGCTGGTGTGGAAACAATTTCACATAATAAAAAGATTGAATTAGCTTACCAACTTAAACTTACTGGAAACATAAGTTCTTTAACAAAAACTTACATTCCAAAATTTGAAAAAAGAAAATATTATCCTTTTAATATTCCAAATTATGCAAAACAAATGTTAACAAAATTTGCTTTGGAACCAGAGTGGGAAGCTATTTTTGAGTCAAATTCTTATGGTTCTAGACCGGGGAAGTCATGTAATGATGCCATAAGTGCACTCTTTAGATTATTAAAAGAAAAATATCAATACGTTCTTAGGGCTAATGTTCAAAAGTGCTTTGGCAGTATTGATCATAATAAACTTCTTAACAAATTGGCGACATTTACCCAAATGGAAAACCAAGTCAAAATATGGTTAAAAATAGGGATTATGGGGGATTATTCAGAAAGATCTAATGAAGTTTTCCGATCAGTAGAAGGGACGCCTACATATGGGGTTATAGCCCCACTATTAATCAATATTGCACTGCATGGTCTAGAGAATTATATCAAAGATTGGTACATAAATAACTTGTGTACAAGTACAAGACCTAATTTCAAATTAACTAAACAAGAACGAAAATTGACCATCGGATTCTCAAGATATGTAGATGACTTTGTTATCACCGCTCCAAAACGTGAAGATATTATTCAAATAGAATCTGAAATTTCAAAATGGCTGAACGACAAAGTCGGATTACAACTATCAAAGGTAAAAAAACGAATAGTCAATTCAACCGAAGGTTTCGAATTCTTGGGCTTTCAAATCATTTCAATTAAAAACCAGGAGAAAAGAATACAGACAATCAAAATACATCCGTCGAGAGCGAGCAAAGTAATAATTGTCCAACGCATTCGAAAATCGATACAGAAAAATAGATCAGCTTCAAGTTATTCTCTAATAAAACTATTGTCTAGACAAATAATCGGATGGGCAAATTATTTCCGCTATTCGAAATGTATACAAGATTTTAATAAAATAGATTACTTGATATTCAATCAAATTAGAACCTGGGTATTTCGAAGAAAATCGAACGGGCTTCGTGCCCGAACGAAACTGAAACTAAAGTATTTTCCAGAAGGGGGTACATATCGCTTCAGAGGAAAAGATTATAAAAACAATTGGATATTAAGAGGTGAAACCTTAATAAAAGGAAAAATAAAAGAAAACTACTTACCTAAAATGATCTGGATTCAACCCGGACAACACTTTAAAATTAGAGGAAATGCATCACCGTATGATGATAATAATTTATATTGGGATAAACGTAGGAAAATTTCTGATGAGAATCCAAACGTTATTTAATCAAAAAATTTTACTCAATCGATTATACCGTATCATTATTTCAAGATTGACGTACTATGGTAGATAAAAACTCAAGATCATATATCTATCAAAATATCTCACACAAAAACTTATAGATCTGTCAAATAGTCTTCGTAGAGGAATTTAAACCGAGAGCCGGATGAAGGGAAACTTTCACGTCCGGATCGAAAGACGGGTGTTGGTCAAAATCCCACCTAGTTTACTAATAACATTGCTAAGGCCCACGGTGGTGTTTCTGTATTTGGTGGTGTTGGTGAACGAACACGTGAAGGGAATGACCTTTACATGGAAATGAAGGAATCTGGTGTAATTAATGATTCGAATTTAACAGAATCAAAAGTTGCATTATGTTACGGACAAATGAATGAACCACCCGGTGCACGAATGCGAATTGGATTAACAGCACTTACAATGGCTGAATATTTCCGTGATATTAATAAACAAGACGTTTTATTATTCATTGATAATATTTTCCGTTTTGTGCAAGCAGGTTCAGAGGTATCGGCATTATTAGGTCGTATGCCATCGGCTGTAGGTTATCAACCAACTCTATCGACTGAAATGGGTGGTTTACAGGAACGTATTACATCGACAACACGTGGTTCAATTACATCGATTCAAGCGGTTTATGTTCCAGCAGATGATTTAACTGACCCAGCACCAGCAACAACATTTGCCCATTTAGATGCAACGACAGTATTATCGCGTGGATTAGCTTCGAAAGGAATTTACCCAGCAGTTGATCCATTAGATTCGACATCAACAATGCTTCAACGTGAAATTGTTGGTGATATTCATTATGATTGTGCACAAGATGTAAAAGAAACATTACAACGTTATAAAGAATTACAAGATATTATTGCAATTTTAGGTCTTGATGAATTATCAGAAGAGGATAAATTAGTTGTCGCCCGTGCAAGAAAAATTGAACGATTCTTATCACAACCATTCTTCGTTGCTGAAATATTTACCGGTTCTCCGGGTAAATATGTATCATTACAAGAGACAATTAAAGGTTTCCAAATGATTTTAGGTGGTGAGTTAGATGCATTACCCGAACAAGCATTCTATCTTGTTGGTAATATTGATGAGGCTGTTAGTAAAGCTGATAGTATGAAATAATAGCTAAGTATAAGGAGCAATTATGACTTTTACCGTTCGACTTCTGTCACCTGACATCTCTCAAGAAATAACGGCATGTAATCACGTTATGTTACCTGCCGTTAATGGTGATATATCTATATTAACGGGTCACTCCCGTTTAGTGACCATTTTAAAAACTGGGGTTTTTTTAGAAAAGACCGAAAAAGGTTGGGCACCAACGATCATATTAGGTGGATTTGCAGAAATGCACAATGATGTATTAATTGTTTTAGTTCTTGATATAGAAAAAATTTCACAGGATTTAACCTTGGAAGACGCAAACAAAGGTGTTGAAGAAGCATCGAAAGAACTAGAAAAATTAAAAGGAGAATTGATGGAATTAAATACTCCTCTCGAGAATGATCCAAATATAATTGAAGCCAAGACATCATTAGATCTTGCTTCGGCCCGTTTACAGGCTTGTCAATATATAAACGGGATCAGATCAAAATATTAATCAAAATAAAATTTCATTATGGAATTTCAACTAGTAAAAACTTCTGAATTTAAATTTCGAACCAAATTACTTAAAGAATATGAAATGGAATTACCATTTGCTGAACATACGGAAGAATTGCGACAAAGATTCTTTCAACTGATTTATATATTTCTTTTTATAAGTGGTGTTATTTTTACAAATGTTACCGTTTTTGTAAAAATATTAGAAAACCCAGTTCAAGGTATAAAATTTATTCAATTATCCCCAGGCGAATATCTTATTTCAACTATAAAAATAACAATCTATAGTGGTTTTCTTATTTGTATTCCATTGATCATCTGTCAATTAATTTTTTTCATGCTCCCTGGACTAACAAAAAATGAAAAAAAATTTATTCTTCCTATTATTGGAATTTCTTTTTTATTATTTGGACTAGGTTTAGGGTTTTCCTATTATCTTCTAATTCCAGCCGCATTGAAATTTTTTGTTGACTATAGTTCAACAGTCATTGAACCGTTTTGGTCATTTGATCAATATTTAGATTTTATTTTATTAATTTTTTATAGTACGGGATTAGCATTTCAAATCCCAATTGTTCAACTTATCTTAGGATTGACAAAAATAATTTCAGCACAACAAATGTTAAGTATCTGGAAGTATGTAATTCTAGGTTCAACAATTATCGGCGCAATTTTAACCCCATCAACCGATCCAATAACACAAATTACTTTATCAAGTGCGATTGTAATATTATATTTTCTTGGGGCTAATATTCTTCTTTTATATGAAAAGTAATTTTAATTTTTTAGTGATGATTATTGATTGATTATGTTACGAATACATTCAAATAAAAATATGAATTTAAAATATTTTTTTTATAATCTAAAAAAAATAACTTTTGTGATAATTCCATTATTAACATTAGCACAATCGACAAATGCATTTCCTATCTATGCACAAAATGCATATTCAAATCCTCGTGAAGCAAATGGACGAATTGTATGTGCAAATTGTCATTTAGCACAAAAACCAGTTGAAATAGAATCACCATCTGCTGTTTTACCTAATTCCTTATTTGAGACCGTTGTTAAAATTCCATATGATTTAAAAACAAAACAAATCGTAGGATCTGGTGATAAAGGTGGATTAAATGTGGGTGCCGTTATAATACTGCCAGATGGTTTTAAATTGGCACCACCTAAAATGATTACTCCGGAAATAAAAGCAAAAAATAAAGGTGTATTTATTGCACCATATAGTGCGAAAAGTGATAATATTTTAGTTGTGGGACCAATTTCTGGTGATAAACATCAAGAAATAATATTTCCAATCGTTTCACCAGATCCCGAAACAAATAGTACTGTAAATTATCTAAAATACCCAATTTACGTAGGTGCTAATCGTGGCCGAGGCCAAGTAAATCCAACGGGAGATAAGTCGAATAATAATCCAATTTTAGCTTCAGTAAATGGACAAATTACAGAGATCCAAAAAATCAGTGATAATGGTGGGTATACAGTTTCAATTAAAACTTCGAATGGTGATGTTAAAAATACAACAATCCCTAAGAATTATGATCTTATAGTTTCTGAAGGTAAAACTATTAAGCAAGATCAATTATTAACAAGTGATCCAAATGTTGGTGGTTTTGGACAGACAGAAACGGAAATTGTTTTACAAAACCCATTTAGAATTGTTGGTTATTTAGGAATAATTTTTGTTATTCTTTTATGTCAAGTTTTTTTAGTTTTAAAGAAAAAACAATTTGAAAAAGTTCAAGCGGCAGAAATGAGTTTCTAAATTAATGGGCTTTCGTAAAAATAAACAAATAAAGAGTAATCATAATTATGATTATATGTGTTATACTTGTTTTAGGTAAAAATAATAATAATTAATGACTTATGTATACATTAAATTTTTTAGCTAATACTCTATTATTGTCAGGCGTTGAAATTGGTACACATTTCTATTGGGAAATTGGTGGCTTTTCATTGCATGGTCAAGTTTTTCTTGTAAGTTGGTTTGTTATTATCCTTTTATTAGGTGCCTCTTTTTTAGGTACACAATCAATTAGTCAAATTCCCGAAAGCTGGCAAAACTTTATGGAAACCGTAGTTGAATTTACCAGTGATATTGCAAAGGGTCAACTTGGTGAAAGTTTCTATCGTCCATGGGTTCCATTTATAAGTACACTTTTCTTGTTTATTTTTGGTTGTAACTGGGCAGGTGCGATTGTTCCGTGGAAATTGCTTATTTTGCCGGAAGGTGAGTTAGCAGCACCAACAAATGATATCAATACAACTGTTGCATTATCACTTTTAACATCACTTGCATATTTTTATGCAGGATTTAGTAAAAAAGGAATTGGTTACTTTAAGCGTTATATTCAACCGACACCAATTCTTTTACCAATTAATATTCTTGAAGATTTTACAAAACCATTGTCTTTGAGTTTTAGGTTATTCGGAAATGTACTTGCAGATGAGTTAACAATCTCTGTATTAGTGTTGTTAGTGCCATTAATCATACCATTACCAATTATGGGTTTAGGAATTTTTGCTGGCAGTGTACAAGCCTTAATTTTTTCAACATTAGCGGGTGCATACATCCATGAAGCTCTAGAATAATTTTAGATTATATTTATTAATTAATAATTAATTTTTTGGTCTTGTTTTTATCACTATTTTATCTTGATAATCGGATTTTTATAACAAATATTTATAAAAAAATTGAATTTATGGATTCTATTATTGCTGGTGCATCGGTAATTGGTGCAGGTCTTTCGGTTGGTCTTGCTGCAATTGGCCCTGGTATTGGTCAGGGTACCGCTGCTGGCCAAGCAGTTGAAGGTATCGCACGTCAACCAGAAGTTGAAGGTCAAATCCGTGGTACTTTATTATTAAGTTTAGCGTTTATGGAGGCCCTAACTATTTACGGATTAGTAGTTGCTTTAGCATTATTATTTGCAAATCCATTTGCTAGTTAAATATTTTTACTGGATTCATTTGAATCCAGTAAAAATATTTCTCAAAACCTATTCTAAAAAAATTAAATCTCCAATTATGAATCAATTATTTTCCCTTTTACATTTAGAAGAAGTTGGTGCAGGTGGATTATTCGATTTTGGTGCGACATTACCCCTACTCGCATTACAATTTGTTATTTTAACAGTTGTATTAAATGGTTTATTATATGACCCATTATTAAATACAATAAATGATAGAAATGATTATATTGTAAATAATTTATCTGAAGCTTCTTCATTAATCAAAGAAGCAAGTTCCATTACGGAAAAATATGAATTAGACTTACAAAGTGCTAAAAAACAAATTCAGTTAGATATTATAAAATCACAAAAAAAACAGAAAGAAGTTTGGGACTTAGAATTACAAAATTTACAACAAACATATAATACAATATTACGCAAACTTAATGTTAAATTACTTGACTCTCGTATTCAGACATTATTGTACTTAGATAAAAAAATTGATACGATTGGATCAGAAATTTTAGGAAAACTTTATCAAATACTGTTCAACATTAAATCACACAGCTTTTTGAATTGACATGGTTTCACAATTATTAAAAAATACTTCTGTCAAAAATGCAGCTGATATAATTGGACATAAGGACATCAAATCCACTATGGCGTATAAAAGGTATGCTCTAAATAAGAAAGAAATTCAGAAACTACTAAATAAAATTGATAACAATAATAATAATAAATAGTAGATTATCTTAAAATGTGCTAAACAATCAAATTAAAAAATACGGATCACATATAATTATGTCGAGTTAACATCAAAAAATCCAAATAAAAACGATAGTTGTTTTACAACTATCGTTTTTATTTGCCAAATTTTTACTAATTATTTAAAAAAAAATATGCTTAGAAGAATAAAGAATCGAATTTCTAGAAGAAAAATATCTGAATTAAAAAATAGCCCAGGCGAAAGTATTAGAGATGCCATGATAAGTAAGAGAATAAAAATAGTCCAAGAGTCAGCCTACGGAGCAGGTAACAGCACAGATGAGATTGGACGCGTTGCGGAAAAGGTCGGTAATATCATTGATGGGGGAACAGCATTAGCTGGCGAAACCGAGTCAGCTAATGCTTTAGGCTTAATTCTATATAAGACATCAAAAGACGCAGCCCGCAGTGATGCTGTTTGCACGGATTGTATGTTGTATCAGGCACGTGTGAATCCGTTGCTCTAAGCTGTGCAACATTTAAAAGTATCCCATTTAGAGGCCGTATTTATGTAGGAGCAAAGATTCTCAGTAGAGGATGCATGACCTATCGAAATGCTTGTGTAAGTGACGGTTGCTAATTTTCTTCAAGTAATGCTGTTTAGATCCTAAACTATTTTATTTATTTATACAAAACTAAATAAATTAATTTCGATCAATTATTTTATTTTTAATTTCATTTTAGAAGGGTTGACTAATTTATTTTTGTATGTTAAATTTATAGCAAAATCATACCTTAACATACCAATATTGAACCATACTAGTCTTTAGTATGATTTTCAATAAACACACATTTTTAACATGTATAGTCTAGAAAGCATAATTAAGCAATTTAGTTAAAGTATTACCCTAACTTGTTTGATAGCAACCAAAATTAAAAACATAATACTAATCTATGAACCTTTATACGATGGTGCAAAAAATCTTCCGTCCTGAATTGGTGTGGTGTCTAGTGTGGCAAAGATATCAGCTATAACCGTTGCTGGACCTGAGCTGTGATATAGCTGCGGGCATCGTCGAGAGTACAGCATAGTGTGGCTCCGGTCGCACTAGCACTATGAGGTTACATGTAACCCATTATGGTTCGGTCTGCTACAATTTTAACTTCAATCCTTTAATTTTGTTAATAAGTGTAAACATTCGTTATGAATGTGGACACGTAATATAAATATTATATTTACGGTTTATACTAGACAATACGATTTAGAAATGAATTTAACTTCAAAAATTTCTCCATTTTAAAATTTAATAAATAATTTTAAAAAGAGAATTAAGTAGATCGTAATCCCCAAAGATTTCTTAGCTAATAAGTTAATTTATGATTGTTGAACATAGAAATCCTCGTATCAATCCTTTCTAATTTCTCCTAAAGAGATCAATTCGAGATTTAAAATTAGAGTATTTTATTTAATAAAAAAAAAATAGTCATAATAACTTTTAGGATCGAATATTTTATAAGGATTTAAAAAGTCTCAGTAGATATCGAAAGAACAAATTTTAGACGAAACTTAATGTCGGTTTAAAAATTTCACCTTAATAATAATTTAAACTCGTTAAGATGTAAAACGCAAAGGAAAAATAATAAAACTGATTTTAGATTTTTCAAAAAATAAATCATCAGTTAGAGGTATGCCTATAAGATTTTAACTTATATCATTACCCGTAGTGCATAAGAACCAAAATCTAATATCATTTTGGTAAACACTAATTAAAAAAATTGATATTAATAAAAACTTTAATTATTAGTTTTATAATATTTATTTATATTTTTATAAATTTTTAATAAACATACAGAACCCACAACTTCAACCTTAGACCTGAGGTGCTACAACGTAGCCATTGTAAGGATGGTTTGTGCATCATTTAAAATTTACCTTTCTTTAATTACTATGGGAACCAGCATGGCCGAATTTATTACATGTGTTCCCGATTTAAACTTTAGGTACATTCGTAGTTAATTGGTCTAGGACAAGAACTAGAACCAGCTGACCCATTTCTACACCAAATGATTTACTTGAACATTTCTATTATGATTCGAATTTACCAATAATTTTGGGTTGATAGGCTAAAACTTTCCATGAATGATCTGTTCTTATGAACAATTATTTTTAATTTATTAACCGTTGTAAAATAATTTTATTTAAATAAAATATTTAGATAAAAATTATGCCAAAAAAATAATTAATATCATTTATGTTATTTAAAACGATCCGAAATATTCTCATTTTTTTGCATTATAATACATATACGAGTTGAACCTGTATGTTATACGGATTAAACATGGCATTAAAACTGTTTTAAATTATTTTTAAATAAAGATTATTATGACTGCTACTTTAGAAAAAACAAGTACTACAAATTTATGGGAGCGTTTCTGTGGTTGGGTTACTAGTACTGAGAACCGTTTATACATCGGTTGGTTTGGTTGTTTAATGTTCCCTACATTATTATCAGCTACATGTTGTTACATCATCGCTTTCGTTGCTGCTCCTCCAGTAGACATCGACGGTATCCGTGAGCCAGTTGCTGGTTCATTAATGTATGGTAACAACATCATCACTGGTGCTGTAATTCCTTCATCAAATGCTATCGGTGTTCACTTCTACCCAATCTGGGAAGCTGCATCTTTAGACGAGTGGTTATACAACGGTGGTCCTTACCAATTAGTTGTATTACACTTCTTCATCGGTGTATGTTCATACATGGGTCGTGAGTGGGAATTAAGCTACCGTTTAGGTATGCGTCCATGGATCTTCGTTGCATTCTCAGCTCCAGTAGCTGCAGCAACTGCTGTATTCATCGTTTACCCAATTGGTCAAGGTTCATTCTCTGACGGTATGCCTTTAGGTATTTCTGGTACTTTCAACTTCATGTTAGTATTCCAAGCTGAGCATAACATTTTAATGCACCCATTCCACATGGCTGGTGTTGCTGGTGTATTTGGTGGTTCACTATTCTCTGCTATGCATGGTTCTTTAGTAACTTCTAGTTTAATCCGTGAGACAAGCGAGACTGAGTCTAGCAACAACGGTTACAAGTTCGGCCAAGAGGAAGAAACTTACAACATCGTAGCTGCACATGGTTACTTTGGTCGTTTAATCTTCCAATACGCATCTTTCAACAACTCTCGTGCTCTTCACTTCTTCTTAGCTTTATGGCCAGTTGCAGGTATCTGGTTAACAGCTTTAGGTGTAAGTACAATGGCATTCAACTTAAATGGTTTCAACTTCAACCAATCAGTTGTAGATAGCCAAGGTCGTGTTATTAACACTTGGGCTGACATCGTAAACCGTGCTGATTTAGGTATGGAAGTAATGCATGAGCGTAACGCTCATAACTTCCCATTAGATTTAGCAGCAGGTCAAGCATTCCCAGTAGCTGTTTCAGCTCCATCAATTAATGCTTAATCTTTAATGTAAAAAAAATAGTCAGAACGAGAATAGAATAGACATAATGTCTTTTCTATTCTTCTTTAATAGTTATAATGATATATAAACTCTCAAAAATTAAAAATGAATACAGATAGATGCGATAGTGGGTCGAGCTTGAGTTATTAATTTTATTTACTTAAAAAATTGACTCCGACATATCCAAATAATAAAAACGTACCAGCCGTGTTATTTTTTGTTAATCGTGGATGTAAATAACTAGCAAATATAATTCAGATAATTAACGCCCGTGTTTCTTTCGGATACCAACTCCAATACGATCCCCATGCTTTATTTGCCTACACAACCCCTGAAATAATACGTATTGTTAAAAATGGAAATTTAAGACTCAACAATTAAGTTTATTTAATAAATTAATATTGTGTTGTGGTAAAGAGTTAACATTAGTCGTTAGATTTGCTAATTATCAATTTCATTTATTTTTGACCAATTGGCTATATATACAATTAACAAAAATAAAGTTGAAAATAACAGCCCAGAATAAAACGTTGATAACTAAGCACATCGTACTTAGATGTAATATTAATTAATTTGATTATAATTTTTAAGCTAACAAAATTAGTTTTTATACATCTCAATTGGTAAAATTAGTGTCGAAAAACTGATCAATAGAAGACAAATAGGACAAATTAAAGACCTAATAATTTTACTATTCGTTTTATACTCTCCGAAAATTTGAATTGTTGATAGATACCATATTAAAAATAATAACGATTCATATAAATTACTTAGAGGAAAATAACCTGAAATGACCCAACGTGTTGTAAGAATCCTAAAATAATAAAATTTATGAAAATTAAATTAGTAATACGAGTTTTGGAAAAAAACCAAATTTCGGAATTACTAAACTGAACCAATATAGTATTGTTATTATTAGTGAAATCCCAAATAAACTGGGCACTAATAAATTTTGAAAATTATACCATACCAAACTCTGTGTATATTTAATTTAAATATTACCCTCTAAGGGTAGACTGTTTGATATTATTTTAATGTTGTTAAATAGTAATTTATAATTTGCTATATTTTTGATAAATAATAAAATAATCCTTGTATCTCAGAATATTAAGTTAATTCAGAAAGGAATTTAAGTGAATAATTTATCATTTTTTGAATTCATTATGTTTAGTCTTCAAATTTTTTGGACACTTTCGTATTAATGGGATCTACTAGTACTAAGTATTGTCTTTTGCTATTAAGTCCTACATACAGGGAACTTCCCGGGTCCAAATCGTTGTCTAAGATTGCTTTTGAAAGATTATCTTCTAAACGTCGTGTGATTACCCGTCGTAATGGACGTGCGCCATATATTGGATCAAACCCTTCGTCAACTAATTTTCTACGTACATCATTAGGAACCGATAAAAAATACTCTTTTTCCGATAATCTATCAATGAGTTTTGCTATCATATTGTCAGCAATTGTGGCAATTGTTTCTTTATCTAACGGTTTAAAAATAATAATTTCATCAAGGCGATTTAAAAATTCTGGGCGGAAGAATTTTTTTAGTTCGATATTAACTAAATTTTTAATCGGATCATTTGAACTATCATCTAGATCTAAGTCACTGGAATTGTTTTCTGATAAATTTTCATACAATTTAACATTCGAATTTTTATTAAATTCCTCCTCCCATATTCCCCCTTTTGAACGGTTATTGTTGTCTGACAAGCAAAACCCTAGGATAGTTAAAAGTTTCGTAAATTCCTCACTCGCATTTTCCCAAGTAAAAATATCATCAATAAGACGTGAGGAATTTTCCGAAGTTAAATTATTATTCGACTCACCAGATGTAGTTCCAAGAAATTCTTGAATTGCTGCCGCTCCTAAATTTGATGTCATAATGAGAATCGTATTTTTAAAGTCAATTGTGCGGCCTTTTGAATCAGTTAATCGCCCATCTTCTAAAACTTGCAGTAATAAATTAAAAACATCTGGGTGTGCTTTTTCAACCTCATCCAATAAAATAACTGTATAAGCTTTTCTACGAACCGCTTCGGTTAGTTGACCACCTTCGGAATATCCAACATAACCGGGTGGTGAACCGATTAACTTCGACGTAGTATGACGTTCCATATATTCAGACATATCTAGTCTAACCATTATATTTTCTGAACCAAAAAAATCGGCTGCTAAAGCTTTTGTAACTTCTGTTTTTCCAACACCTGTTGGCCCACAAAATAAAAAACTGGCAATTGGGCGATTAGGGTTACGTAAACCCACACGCGCCCGTCGTATCGCTTTTGAAATTGCAACTACAGCATTATTTTGACCAATTACTCGTTTAAGTAATCGTTCTTCAATTTCTAATAAATTTTTTGATTCATTTTTTGTTACTTTTGAAATGGGAATATCTGTCCACGATGATACGACATTAGCAATATCTGCTTCAAAAATAAAAGGATTTGTTTGTTTTGGTTTCATCGGATTTTTGCCGTCAAAAATAAAATCGAGAGACTCTTCCGAAGATTCTAGCGATAGAAGGATTTGTTCTATATCTAGGAAAAAAGATGCTCTCATATATTTTCGACTCATGATTTTTTGAAAATCAAGATGACCATTTTTATTTGTCCCTCTCACTTCTGTGAAAGAATATAAAAATCTATGTACGTATTTCAGGTTAAGTTCATTTTTTCTGATGTTAGTAGAATAGGAGAAAGGGAATTCGAAAATTCGGCATAATTTTATTAGTTGTGTCTGTGCATTTTTAAGTTTACATTTGCTCAATAGATATGGTCTAAAAGATGTAAATACGGTATAAATATGTCTTGATGCTGCAAGTTTTTGTTTCATTATATTTTGATCCGGTAAAAACATAACAACACGATCATGACGTCTTAATAGTACTTTAGGAATTTTAATAACAAATCTAAAACGCCAATAAAGAATATGTGCTTGTTGCTCATTATTGTTTTCTATCAATATAGAACATAAGCCAGCTACGGCTTCTCCTAAACGCAGACGGATATCAATTTCTGTGCATATACACCTTGCCATTATTTCGGAATGTTTATCTTTTCGCGCCAATTTTTCAATATGATGAACCGATTTTAATTTCTCGAGTAAATCTAATAATTCTGGTGGATTAAAATCATAACAGAAACGTACACGAGCTGACGCTTCATCAATTAAATCAATCGCTTTATCGGGTAAAAATCGATCGGCAATATATTGTGCCGCTAATGACGCGGCACCAATTAGAGCCTCTTTTGTAAGGATCACTCGGTGATGCTTTTCATAAATCTCACGTAAACCCTGTAAAATTTCTTGAGTAACCAAAATTGTGGGTTCAGCAATTTGAACTGGTTGAAAACGTCTCTCTAAAGCGGGGTCACGCTCAATATATTTTCGGTATTCTGCAGATGTAGTAGCACCAATACATTGTAATTCACCACGCGCTAAAGGTGGCTTAAGGATATTGGCTGCATCAATCGCACCTTCTGCAGCACCTGCACCAACTAAAGTATGAACTTCATCAATCAATAAAATATATGCTTTTGTAATTTGAATTTCTTTAATAATATCCTTTAACCGCTGTTCGAATTCACCACGATATTTTGTTCCTGCAATTAATAAACTGAGATCTAAACTGATTACCTTTTTTGATAATAAACCAAGTGAAACTTGTTTTCGTAAAATTGAAAGTGCTAAACCTTCGGCAATCGCTGTTTTCCCAACCCCTGGTTCACCTACAAGTACGGGATTATTTTTACGACGACGTGACAAAATTTGAATTACTCTCTGAATCTCGGTATCTCTACCAATAACTGGATCAAGATTTCCCTTTTTTGCGTCGGCACTTAAATTTGTACAATAAGAAGTAAGGGCTTTACTCATTCCATTGGCGAGTTTGTTTGACGAATTGTGCCCTTGAATCCCTTGAATATACGACTCCCAAGTTTCCCAGTTTCCTGCTTTACCACTTGGTCTATTGATTTTCATTTCCCGCATCAAATTGTTTATTAAAGTTGGAATGCGTACCCCGTACTCTTTTAGTAATTTTACGGCCAGACTTTGGCGCTCACACAGTAAAGCCAAAAGAATATGTTCAGTACTCACATAACTATGACCCAATCGACGTGACTCATCAATTGCTTGCTCTAAAACATTTTTTCCACGAGGGGTAAATGGAATTTCAACAGCAACATAACCTGAACCACGACCAACGAGACGTTCAACATCTTTACGAGCATCACTTAATGTAATCATAATCTTACTCGAACGCACTTTACCGTTTTTAATATTCCGGATTGTAGTTCCGGCGAGACCATTTGGTTCTGATATAATCCCTAATAAAATTTGCTCTGTCCCAACAAAATTATGTCCCATTCTACGGGATTCTTCCTGCGAAAGCATCACAAGACGTATTGCTTGGTCAGTAAATCGTTCAAACATAGTACTTCCTCTTTAATATAAATTCTAATTAATTTGATAAAACATGGATACTATAAATACGTCTATATTTAAAGAAATTAACACTATATCTATATTTAACGATTCAAAAGTCTAATTTAAATTCGTATTATAAATATGATTTATTAAGAATAGAAAAAAAGTGATTACTCTTCATTTTAATAATAAGTTTACATAAAACTTAATAAATAAAAATTATGGGTCGAGTTGGATTTGAACCAACGTAGGCCAAACCAGCGGATTTACAATCCGCCCCCTTTAACCACTCGGGCATCGAACCTATAAATTAATAGTACTAAATAGTAGAAAATTATTCAATTTATTAAACTTAAAAGCGCACAACAAAATACCAAATCAGAATGTATTTAAAAAGTGATTATTTAGTGTTAAAACAAATAATTTACACTTTCGTAATACTTATTTATTTGGTATTAGGAATTTGTGTGAAATTAAATTGATCTTACGCTAGCTTTAACCTTGAGCGAATTAGATTTATTATTTCATATGAGGATAAAATCTAAAAACGAATCATTAGTAAAAATAAATCACCAAGATGTTATTTTGCTATAAATACTAAAACATTTGAATAAATAATTTTAAATAATTCAATTTTTCTCAAATGATTATATCATTTTCAAAATATGAGATCTAGTTAAATTGTTATCGCTTAATCGCTAAAAAATATTGTTCTGTATTTAACCCACTGTATACAACATAAGAAAGTTAAACCCACAGACATATTAGAATCATCTCTTTAAGGGGAAAAATTTTACTGAAAGTACACACGAACGAATCACATATTTTTTAGTAATTTTTGTACAGGATCGATGATAATTACTTAGAGTAATATGATGTTCGTACTTGTAATTCCAACCATTGAATATACCGAGTAATATTAAGTGAAAAGTGACATCTCATTAGCAATATAATACAATGGCCCAGGTGTAACATGTTGGGATTTGTGTAACCATAGTCAAAAAATATACAAGTAATTAATAAAATTATCAATCGAACTTCTAGGGTCCAAGTTCTACTTATCTGGTTGTGAATCCTATTTTAGACCTTTCGAATTGGTTTTAAAAATTATACGTTCACGGTAGTATAATGTACAAACACAAAAATTAGCACAATACTTATTGGGATTATATAAAGATATAACCAATGGTATTTATCTTCCAAAAAGTCCGGTTCTCACTCGATTAACGGGATATGGGCATTTGAATCGGTTGCGGTCACCATAAACAGAATCAGGATAGATCGGACGATTCACCCCAAGCAGCGATGAAGTAAATAATTGGGTACGATTGGTAGGCAAATGCGTATGCGGAGATTATTGGCCCAGACGGCGATGGAGCTATCTTTTAGATCCAAAGGATCTAAGCGAGTGTCGGTTCCTGATGGGTGTGGTTTTGCGCAGTTTTTGTCCATGCCCTTTGCGTAAATGATTATATGAATTGGGGTATAACACAAGAGAAATAGAAGAAGAACTCTGCTGGGTCAATGATTATAGATTATTTATTTATAAAGCGCGCACACCTTCCTTATACGCTGAGTATTTGCCTTTGCTAATAATAATTTCATAATATCATAGTTTGTTACTTTCTGGGCAATCTCAAACAAATGATAGTTCTAGGCTCGGGAAATGTGAGTAGAGCGTTAGTGCAAACACAAAATAGTAATACACTGATATTAATATCATGTATTAGTATTTGCAAAGTAATTTATAAGCATTTAAATTTATTTTTTGCCTAATTTTTTCGTATTATTTTTTTAGAACTGAAATTATTGTAGTTGATCTAAAAAAATAAAAACATTGCGATGAAGTTGAAGTTCTTTTACTGGATTTTCTATAGACTAGTCCATTTTTTATCAAAATCCGTTATAGTAAATATATCCATAATTTTATCACATAAGCTGAGTAACTGAACCACTGTGTATTAAAGAAACAGAAATAAAAAGTGCAAGAACAAGACTACCAATAACAATATCTAAATTTTTTCTCGTTGTCTTGGGACTCCCTAACTCTTGCCCAAAATTTCCGGATTGAGATAGATTTCCAAAATTTTCCAAAGTAGTACTATTTGGTATACGAATCAAAATAAATATAATAAGTAAAGTTGAAATGAGATTAATCATAAGTGAATTACTAGCATTAAAATTTTTATTAATTAAGATAGAACTACTAAATTTTCTTTTTTATAGTTTTACGATAAAGTTTAAAAATGGAACAACCAAAACTTATATGTTAAACCACAGTTGTTTACGGACAGTATCACAGCTAGATTTTTTGATCGATTCTTCAATAATAATGCTATTATTATAATTGATAATTTTTAAATTTAATCACTATTAGAATTTATTAAAAAATAGTAAAATATTTATTGAAACTTACTTTTGTATAATATTTACCTTAAATGTTGTTATTTATTCGCTGATAATTAATTTATTTTTTTCTTAGATGCATTTTATCAGATGGAATAATTCTAACAAATTATTATAAATCTACAACTAAAATAACTTTTTTTCTAATTTTAAAGTTATTTTAAACTTTATATCAGATAAACCTTGAAAAATCTAATAGATGGAGTTATATTTTTTAGATTTATAATCTTAGTGGAAAAGACATTTAAATCTAATAAAAATTTCTTTAAATTAAAAAGTCATAAAAATTTATAATAATTTTAGAATTATGACTATAATAGTAACTAACAATTCAATTGTATTTATTCAATTAAAAGTATATGTCACATTTAAGCTCAGTTAAAACCTGTCTTACAGAATTAAATATTTTAGAATATTCGTTAGTCGCTTTAGATATTAAATGGTATCGTGAAAGTTGGGCATCAATTAGTCTACCTCAAAAAGAGGGACCCGATTTTGGATTTGTTTGGAATGGTGATGAGTATGAGCTTATGGGCGATTTTAGTCAGTGGAAACAACCTTGGTCAATTGCTGTATTTATCGAAAAGATTCAGTATCAATATGTTCTCAAAACGATTAAAATGGAATTACAAGCGAAAGGATTTGTTAATCAGGAAACAAAAAATACAAATTTTGAACAAATCACCTCTATAAATACAACAATTGACCCCGTAAACAACCTAAATAAAAATGATCATCTTGGAACAGTTACAAGTTATCCTACAATCGTTTGCTCTTTATGGGATACTTAGCTCTAATAAAATTTCTCTTTTATACAATTTATTAGCATAATAAATTTGTACATTTAAGACTTATGAAATTAGTGTTTCCCATAAACCATAAGTATAACGGGGAAATTTCGCGAAGAATAATTACTCAATTCAAACTCAGAACGATCTTATATTTTTATTTCTTTCATATTTTAGATTTATCATTAAAGATAATTACTTGTTTATTCCTCTCACATTATTTGAATTTTGTGCGAGGGTCAACCTTTAATAAATAAACGACTTCCACGAATATCTTCTGCTTGAATCATTGTTAAATTAGCTTTTGTTAATTGTGCTTCATTAGTCCTAAATAATAGGTTCTTGACGCATTCGTGGACGATCTAAAGCATTTTTTATACTACGCGCATTTGCAAAATAATGGTTCTTTCATACGTAAATTGTATTTCATTCGAAATATGAGGTCTAATTAACTGAATGAAGCTGGACAATATTGTTCTGTATATTGCGTCCCATTTATACAAATTAATAAAGTTAAACTGACAGCCATATTGCTACTCATTCCCTTTAAGGGAAAAGTTTTTCCTGGAAATACAGATGAAAAAATCTTTTCAACGTATTCAAACACAGTTCCTAGGAATTTTTGTACAGGATTAATGAATAGTTTACTTAGAACCGATATATATAAACCCTCCGCACTTAGAGCCCCGAACCATTGCAATAAAAAACGTAAGCATAGTATAATAAACCCAAAAACGAGATATTCATGGGCAATGTAATACAATGGTGCAAGTGCCAACATGTTACGCTTTATGTAAATATAGCAAAAAAATATACAAGTAATTACTGAAATTATCAATTGAACTTCTGGCGTCCAAATTCTACTTATCTGAGTGACAATCCCATTTTGGATCTCTCGAATTGGTTTTAAAAATGTTACGTTTACGGTAATAGAGTCTATCCAAACCTGACCCAAAATTATGATAAAGACCAGTGGAATTATCCAATGTGCCCACTTTTCTTTCTCTTCTAAACAAGTCCCTCCTAAAGTAATTAATAAAATTATCACCCAATCGATTAAATGGGATAGGGACTCCACTAAATGGGGTAGGGACTCCACTAAATGGTGTAGGAACTCCACTAAATAGGGTGGGCACTCCACTGAATGGGGTAGGGACTCCACTAAATGGTGTAGGGACTCCACTAAATGAGGTAGGAACTCTTCCCCGGGACGAAAATAATCGAATGCAAATGTATGGGCACCTTCCTCCCAAATGCTTAAGAAAAGATCGAGTGAACTTTGAACAATTGGTAGGGCCACAATACGAGATATCATGAGATCCACATATTGTAAAACTAAAGTATTAAGATGCTCAAAATTCTTGTATATACTATTCATAGGTATTTAACGGTTAATAAATAAACGACTTCCACGAATATCTTCTGCTTGAATCGTGGTTAAATTGGCTTTTGTTAATTGTGCTTCACTAGTTCTGAATAGTCGGTTTGCTTGACGCATTCGTGCACGATCTAAAGCATTTTTTATACTACGCGCATTTGCAAATAATGGTTCTTTCATACGTAATTCGATATACTCTAATAATGTCTTTGTTGCTTCTTCAGTTACCTGATATTGCTGTTCTTCCAGCATTGCCGTACCAATTGTTAAAAGTTCATCCGATGAATAATCTGGAAAATGTACGTGGTTTGCGATTCGGGACGATAATCCCGGGTTTGATTCATAAAATGTATCCATTCTTTCTTTATAACCTGCTAAAATTACGACAAGATCATCGCGTTGATTTTCCATAACTTGTAATAAAATTTCAATTGCTTCTGATCCATAATCACGCTCATTATCGGGTTTATAAAGATAGTACGCTTCATCAATAAATAAAACACCACCCATTGCTTTTTTAAGTACCTCTTTTGTTTTTGGTGCTGTATGACCAATATATTGCCCCACTAAATCATCACGTGTAACTGTTAATAGATGCCCTTTCCGAATATATTTTAATTTATATAAAATATCCGCCATTTTTAACGCCACAGTTGTCTTTCCAGTACCAGGACTTCCCGTAAATGACATATGTAAACCCGGATTACCAGCCACAAGACCAAGCTTCTTCCGCATTATATCAACTAATAATAACGATGAAATTTCTCTAATTCTTGTTTTTACTGGTTTTAAACCAACTAATTCTTCGTCTAAAAGCTTTAAAATATCATGGATATTTGTTCTGTCATATTCTTCTTTTACATTAATGTTCATAAAATTGTAGATAGCCATTAAACTCTGTTATCAATCGTTCTCACTCAACCAAAACTACCTCTAATAAGTTATAACCTTTAAATCAAGGTTGACTTGGCATTGAGTTATCTTCCCACAAAGTTTCCTTTCCAGTATTTTTACCGCGATAAAGTTTCACAAATTGAGTTCGAAATGGATCAATGTGGTTCCATTATGCTAAAAACACCAAGTTAAATTTGTAACTCTTAGAAATTTTGAACCAGTTTTAAAACTGGCATCAAATTGAAGTATATAATTAAATTCTATAGTTATTTTTAAATTCAAGTATTCGGTTTGTTAGTATATCTTAGCTAAATACATTACTGTACGTACACTTAATACCTATCGAACGGTTAATCTTACCGTAACCTTATATCTTTATTAAGATTAAGAGCAATCATCTTGAGGTGGGCTTCCCACTTAGATGCTTTCAGCGGTTATCCACTCCATACATAGCTACCCAGCGTTTACCGTTGGCACGATAACTGGTACACCAGAGGTATGTCCTTCTCGATCCTCTCGTACTAAAGAAGAATCCTCACAATGCTCTAACGCCTACACCGGATATGGACCGAACTGTCTCACGACGTTCTGAACCCAGCTCGCGTACCGCTTTCATGGGCGAACAGCCCAACCCTTGGGACGTGCTACCGCCCCAGGATGCGACGAGCCGACATCGAGGTGCCAAACCTCCCCGTCGATGTGAACTCTTGGGGGAGATCAGCCTGTTATCCCTAGAGTAACTTTTATCCGTTGAGTGACGGCCCTTCCACTCGGTACCGCCAGATCACTAAGACCGACTTTCGTCCCTGCTCGACTTGTAAGTCTCACAGTCAAGCTTTCATATACCTTTACGCTCTACAATCGATTTCTGACCGATTTGAGAAAACCTTTGTGCGCCTCCGTTACTTTTTAGGAGGCGACCGCCCCAGTCAAACTGACCACCTGAAACTGTTCTTCAACCAGATAATGGTAAAAAGTTAGATTTCTCATTATATTAGGGTGGTATTTCAAGGATGATTCGAATATTTCCAGAAAAATATCTTCACTATCTCCCACCTATCCTACGCAAATAGAATTTGAAATCAATCTCAAGCTACAGTAAAGCTTCATAGGGTCTTTCTGTCCAGGTGCAGGTAGTCCGCATCTTCACAGACAAGTCTATTTCGCCGAGTCCCTCTCTGAGACAGTGCCCAAATCGTTACGCCTTTCGTGCAGGTCGGAACTTACCCGACAAGGAATTTCGCTACCTTAGGACCGTTATAGTTACGGCCGCCGTTCACCGGGGCTTCAGTCGCTAGCTTCATTATAAATAATTAACCTACTTCTTTAACCTTCCGGCACTGGGCAGGCGTCAGCCCCCATACATTGTTTTACAACTTTGCGGAGACCTGTGTTTTTGGTAAACAGTCGCTTGGACCTTGTTATTGCAGCCTAAATAGGCACCCCTTCTTCCGAAGTTACGAGGTTATTTTGCCGAGTTCCTTAGAGAGAGTTATCTCGCGCCCCTTAGTATTCTCTACCTACCCACTTGTGTCAGTTTACAGTACAGGTATTAAATGCTTATGACAGTGTAAGATTTTCTTGTAAATATGGTATCATCTACTTCGATAAATATATCTCGTATTCACGCTTTAGCTCAAAGTATTTTCTCTACTTCTCGTCACCTTTAACGCTTAAACCGGTAACCAACATCCGGCTAGATTAACCTCTTCCGTCTCTTATTATCAACACTTAATAGTACAGGAATATTAACCTGTTATCCATCGACTACGCCTTTCGACCTCGTCTTAGGCCCTGACTAACCCTCTGCGGACGAGCCTTCCAGAGGAAACCTTAGGTTTTCGGGGCATTGGATTCTCACCAATGTTTTCGCTACTCAAGCCGACATTCTCACTTCTGTCTTGTCCATATCCGTTTTCACTAATACTTCAATCTAACAGAACGCTCCCCTACCGATAATTAATATCTCACAGCTTCGGCAAATTACTTAGTCCCGTTCATTTTCGGCGCAGGTTTGCTCGATCAGTGAGCTATTACGCACTCTTTAAAGGGTTGCTGCTTCTAAGCAAACCTCCTGATTGTTTCTGCACTCCCACTTCCTTTATCACTTAGTAATTATTTAGGGGCCTTAGCTGGTGATCTGGGCTGTTTCCCTCTTGACAATGGAGCTTATCCCCCACAGTCTTACTAATTAACTCCACTTGGTATTCTTAGTTTGCCTCTGTTTGGTACCGTATTACCAGCCCGCACAGAAACAGTGCTTTACCCCCAAGCTTTTTATTAACCGCTGCGCCTAAACACATTTCGGGGAGAACCAGCTAGCTCCGGATTCGATTAGCATTTCACCCCTAACCACAACTCATCCGCTGATTTTTCAACATCAGTCGGTTCGGACCTCCACTGGATTTTACTTCAGCTTCATCCTGGCCATGGTTAGATCATCCGGGTTCGGGTCTATAAATAATGACAAACGCTCTATTCAAACTCGCTTTCGCTATGGCTCCTCAAATTTAACCAAAGGCCATTACCTATAAGTCGCCGGCTCATTCTTCAACAGGCACGAAGTCAAACGTTTAGTCGTCCTCCTACTGCTTGTAAGCTTACAGTTTCATGATTTCTATTTCACTCCCCTATCGGGGTTCTTTTCACCTTTCCCTCACGGTACTTGTTCACTATCGGTCACTTAGTAATATTTAGCCTTACAAGGTGGTCCTCGCAGATTCACAAGGGATTTCACGTGCCCCATGCTACTTGGGATAAATTAGTGTTTCAAGTTTTCAACTACAAGACTTTCACTTTGTATCGTTTAGTATTCCAACTAATTCATCTAACTTTTTTATCTATTGTTTAACTTTCCCACTACCCTAATTTTATAATAATTAGTTTGGGCTAATCCCAGTTCGCTCGCCGCTACTACGGGAATCATTTTTACTTTTTTTTCCTCTGGTTAATAAGATGTTTCAGTTCACCAGGTTTACTCTTGCTTATTTATTTATATTCAATAAGTAGTTCTAAGAAGTTTCCTTATTCAGATACCCACGGATCACAGCATGTTCCAACTCCCCGAGGCGTTTCGTCGGTAACCACGTCTTTCTTCGCTTCTAAGTGCCAAGGTATCCTCTATAAGCCCTTAATTACTTGAATTTCAATCAATTTAATTTTAGCCATAAATATTGTGGAGATAAGCGGACTCGAACCGCTGACATCTGCCTTGCAAAGGCAGCGCTCTACCAGCTGAGCTATACCCCCGTTGGGCCATCCTGGATTTGAACCAGGGACCTCACCCTTATCAGGGGTGCGCTCTAACCAACTGAGCTAATAGCCCAAAAGTTAAATTTTATATCAGAAAAATGAGGTATAAGAAAATCGACCTAAGAAAAATCTTTTAAGGAGGTGATCCAGCCACACCTTCCAGTACGGCTACCTTGTTACGACTTCACCCCAGTCACTAGCCCTACCTTAGGCGCCTTCCTCCAAACGGTTAGAATAACGACTTCGGGTGTAACCAGCTTCCATGGTGTGACGGGCGGTGTGTACAAGGCCCGGGAACGAATTCACCGCTGTGTAGCTGACCAGCGATTACTAGCGATTCCAACTTCATGTAGGCGAGTTGCAGCCTACAATCTGAACTTAGAGTAGGTTTATAGATTGACTTTTTCTCACGAAATTGTATCTCATTGTCCTAACCCAATGTAGCACGTGTGTAGCCCAGGATGTAAGGGGCATGCTGACTTGACGTCGTCCTCACCTTCCCCCGGTTTATAACCGATAGTCTTTTTAGAATAGGCGAACCAATTAACTAAAAACAAGGGTTGCGCTCGTTGCGGGACTTAACCCAACATCTCACGACACGAGCTGACGACAGCCATGCACCACCTGTGTGGACCTCCCGAAGGTTACTTTTTTCTCAAAAAGCTAAGTCCCATGTCAAACCCTGGTAAGGTTCTTCGCGTTGCATCAAATTAAACCACATGCTCCACCGCTTGTGCGGGCCCCCGTCAATTCCTTTGAGTTTCACCCTTGCGAGCATACTCCCCAGGCGGGATACTTAACGCGTTAGCTATAACACCACGCGGATCGATGCACGCAATGTCTAGTATCCATCGTTTACGGCTAGGACTACTGGGGTATCTAATCCCATTTGCTACCCTAGCTTTCGTCTCTCAGTGTCAGTAAAAGCCTAGTAGAATGCTTTCGCCATTGGTGTTCCTTCCAATATCTACGCATTTCACCGCTTCACTGGAAATTCCTTCTACTTCGACTTTACTCAAGCCTAACAGTATCGATTGCAGTTTTAAAGTTAAGCTTTAACATTTAACAAAAGACTTATTAAGCCACCTACAGACTCTTTACGCCCAATAATTCCGGATAACACTTGCATCCTCTGTATTACCGCGGCTGCTGGCACAGAGTTAGCCGATGCTTATTCTTCAAGTACACGTCAGAACTTCCTCCTTGAAAAAAGAGGTTTACGACCCTAAGGCCTTAATCCCTCACGCGGTATTGCTCCGTCAGGCTTTCGCCCATTGCGGAAAATTCCTCACTGCTGCCTCCCGTAGGAGTCTGGACCGTGTCTCAGTTCCAGTGTGGCTGATCATCCTCTCAGACCAACTACTGATCATCACCTTGGTAGGCCATTACCCCACCAACTAGCTAATCAGACGCGAGCTTTTCCTTAGGCAGGTTTGTTACCTGTTTCACCAAAAGGTATATAGGACTTTAGCATTAGTTTCCCAATGTTATTTCCTTCCTAAGGGCAAATTCTCACGCGTTACTCACCCGTCCGCCACTAGAGTTAAAAACTCTCGTACGACTTGCATGTGTTAAGCATACCGCTAGCGTTCATCCTGAGCCAGGATCAAACTCTCAATGTATTTTACAGAATTTTTAAAGACTTTAGTTACTAAAGCAACTGTTTTATCCTCTTTGCATTATTCTAACTATTAATATGAATTGTGTCAATAGATTTAAATAAAAAAAAAAAAGGTCTGTAAAAAAACCGCAAAAGTCAAGTGTAAAAAAAGAAAACAAACTTCCGTTTATGAACAGTGACAGTACAAATTATTTTTATAATTTTCTACAAGGTTTTTAAAAACAATGTTAAGATTTCATTATTAAAATTTTGAGAAGCTTTTGAATTATATCTATTTGGATCTAAGACAAGAGATAATACCCTTGTAATTTTTACGTTATCAATTTTTACCCAGGCTAGCAGTCCTAATTCTAACTCCTTCCGTATTGCAGAAACGGAAACGAAGGCTGCTCCTAATCCCGATTGGACTGCATTTTTTATAGATTCTATTGAATTAAGTTCCATTTCAATAGTTAACCGTGAAATATCTATTTTATTTTTCACTAGGACACTATCTATAACCGAGCGGATGGTTGAATCAGATGTTAATGTAATAAATTTTAAATTATAAAGGTCTTCTTTGTTAATATGGGAAAGAGTCGCAAAAGGATGGGATCGGGGTAAGATGAGTGCTAATTCATCTTCAACATAAGGCATTACATCAACAATTTTTTTTAATTCATAGGGTATTTCACCTCCAACAATGCCAATATCAATATGGCGATTAATAGTATCCCAGACAATTTTTCGAGTTGAAGCAACCTGTAATTGAATTTCTATTGTAGGATAACGCTGTCTAAACAAGCCAATTACTTTTGGCATTAAATAGGTTCCAGTAGTTTGGCTTGCACCAACGATTAATTTACCACTCTGAAAATAAGTTAAATCATCAAGTGCCCGAGTACTTTCATTGCATAAATTTAAAATTCGATTGCTATAGCGAACTAACAAAGTACCAGTTTCAGTAAATTCAATTTGCTTTTTTACGCGATCAAACAACCTTGTTTGCAATTGTTTTTCTAAGTTTTGCATTTGCATACTAACTGCTGGTTGTGTGATCGATAATGTTTGCGCAGCATCTTTAAAACTTTTATCCACTGCAATCGCTCGTAATATTAGTAATTGTTCTAAAGAAAATGGAAGATGGTTACGTCTCATTATTAAATTGGCAATGTCAAACGATTCGTTGAGTATTTATGCGCAATGAACTGTAGAAGTAAGTTAGAATCGTCATGCAACAAATAAGCTCAGTTAGTATGTCTAGGTACTAATTTTTTTATTCACAGCATTTTGTTTTAATTTTTGAAATTGCAAACCAAAATTTAAAACTTCGAATTCAAATTGTATTTTTGCTCGATTTGTAAAACCACCAATTATTAATTGACTTTGGAATTTACTTAACCAGACTTGAGAATAAGAGAGATAACTTGTCATAATACTGATAAGTAATAAGAAGAAACCAGCATAAATCACCGATAAACCAGGGTCCGCTTTTATTTGAATACCTGTAGCGTTAATAAATTCACTTAATTTTAGATTTTCTAAATCGGAAATCGGTTCATGTAATTCACTATCCCCTACTCTTTGCCCATTCTGATTATATACAGGACTAGCACCACGAATACCTGAATTTACTAACGTGTATCCTGTGCCCTCTACATTTGGTTTTAATGATGTAGGTAGCCATGCAAACCAGACTTTTTTTGTTGGCTTTAAAATCGGGATTTGATATGATTCGATGTCATTCAATTTAAGTCGAATTCCTAAAACATCCCAATCAGTTTGATAGAAAGTTAAACCCCCATATTTTAATGGATGATTTACATAGATCGTTTCTCTTTTTAGTTCATTACCACGATTATCTAGTATTGATAAATCTGTATAAAATTGGCTTATACTTTGATCTTCTTTATAAAGAATCCAAAAATCGTTTACACGACCTACAACTTGAGGAACAAATGTATTTACATTTGTACTTACAAGGTTTTGAACATGAAACATCTCAGTTTCTGGAACAAATTCTTGTGCAACAAAACCAGCAAATGAAGCTAGTAAAGTACCGCAAAGTATTAGAACCATGCTAAAATGAACAACAATTGGTGAAATTCGTCCGGCTATACCTTTATTGGAATAAACTCCACTGGCTTGTTGAAAGCTTTGATAGTCAGCTTTTTCTAAAACATTTATCAAAGTACCGTTGGAAATTAAATCAACTTTCGTTTTAAAGGGTAACCCAGCAAACTTTTTTTCTGAATTATAAAATTTGAATTGGCGCGCAGCCTTTAAAATTGGGAGCTGTTGCAGAAATGTACAGCAAGTTAAACTTGTGCCAAATATAACGAGTAAACTGACGAACCACCAAGTTGTAAAAATATGATCTAAGCCAAATTGAAGGATTATTTTATCGTTCAAGATTTTTGCGACACCATTTGCATAGTTTTTTTCATAATATTCAATGGGTTGATTTTGTTCGATAATTGACCCTATCGTACTTAAACCAGCAATAGTAAGTAATAAGATAATAGCAAATTGTAAATTTGCTAGGGATCGTACAAGTAAGTATCTAATTTTCATAATTTGTTAAATATTAGAGGAAGCCGTTCGGATTCTACCTGATAAGGCCCATTCTTGTAACGTTTGAATTTTTTTATTTTCAATTTGTGCAAGTGGAATAATATCACTAACGCCTTTTAGAATATCAGTTGTAGTAAAATCTCGATTTTCGTTAAATGCAAATTGCATGCCTTCCGTAATAGCTTGAAAAATTTCCGCTCCAGAAAATGACGCAGATTTTTGTGCCAGTAAAACAGCATCAAATTCTTTTAATCTTAATGGACGAATTCGAGCAAGTAGAACTTGAAAAATTTTTTCGCGTTCCTCCTCGGTTGGAAGTCCGACAAAAAAAATTTCATCAAACCGTCCTTTTCGAACTAATTCTAATGGTAAATTTTCAAAATTATTGGCCGTTGCAACAATAAAAACTTGTGAGTTTTTTTCAGAGAGCCACGTAATAAATGTTCCCAAAACTCGATTAGTTGTACCACTATCTCCGTTTGACTCCGTTTGCGTAAAATATTTATCAATTTCCTCAATCCAGAGTACACAGGGTGCCAATGCTTCAGCTACGCGAATCATTTCTCGAACTCGCGATTCGGATTCTCCAACAATCCCACCAAATAATCGACCAAAATCTAATCTAAGTAATGGTAATTGCCAATCATTAGCAATTGCTTTTGCTGTCAAAGATTTCCCCGTTCCTTGTACACCAACTAGTAAAAGCCCTCGTGGAGCAGCTAGTCCATAACTTAATGCTTGTTCCGAAAATGAACTGGTACGTTGATTTAACCACTGTTTTAAATTAGCAAGCCCTCCTATATCGTCTAATGAAGAATCACTTGAACAAAATTCAAGAAGCTGAGTTTGGTTAATTATTTGTTGTTTTTCATTTAATATTAAAGATATAGTTGATTTGTCTATGATTTGGTTTGTTGCAATAATTTTCGATAAAACACGTCTAATACGTTCTAGTGAAAGTCCTTGGCAGGATTGAACCAAACTGTTTAAATCATCTGCTGCGAGTTTTTGGTCGAGTAAGTTGAGTAAACGGTTTAACTCTTGGCGTATTTCATTAATATCAGGTAATTTAAATTCTAAAATTGTAATTAATTCACGAATTTCATCAGGTATAGTCGTTTCAGATGCACTTATAATTATAGTCTTAGGTTGTGTTTTCAATAACCGAGACAAATTTCGAATCTTTCGAGAAACTGTTAAATCACTAAAAAATTTATTGAAATCTTTTAGAATAAAAATTGAAGGAGCATTTCCTGCCATTTTCTCAATAAATTCTAAGGCGTGCAAAGGATTGCGTTTACCAGCTTCGTTTTCAAAACCATCGATAAAATTCCATGTGTAAATTGCACGCGTTTTACCTAACTTGATACAATTACGGATTGTGTATTCTAATCTATCTTCTTCATATGTAGAGATATAAATTAAAGAATATCTTGCTTTTAATAATAAATTGAATTCTTCAATAAAGTTCATAGAATTTAATGTTCCTGGTTATTATTTATATTATATCTACAGTTTCATAGGTCTAAATCTAGGTAACTGAATTGAAACTTAGGTCATAATTTTTGATTTTCATTTGAACCAAGATGATCCAAAACTACATATTTTGGCTATAATTTTACTAAAAGACTAAAGCGAAATAATGTCTTGTTTAGTTCAGAGAAAAAAGAAAAAATAATTTGGTTTTAGATTGTATTTTAGTCATATATATATACTTCAATCTCACCACGAGGCTTTCTGGTATTTTGGTGAGATCGAAGTAAATAAAAGGGACCTTAATGAAACGTTTAATACTATTATCCTAAGCGTCCTAAGCAAATACTATCAGTTATAGCGCCTAGAATAATGTTTATTGAACTTATCGCATCATCATTTCCTGGAATTGGAACATCAATTAGATCCGGGTTACAATTGCTATCAATAATTGAGATAATAGGGATTTGAAGTTTAATCGCTTCACGAATAGCTGTTAATTCGTAAATTTGGTCAATTACAATAATAACATCCGGGGTTTGACCCATTTCTTTCACACCACCTAATTGAGTTTGTAACTTTACTAATTGTTTCCGTAATGTTGCCGCCTCTTTTTTTGGTAAAGTTGGAAAAAGAGTCTGCTCTTGATCTTCTAGAGTAATCAACGTTTGAATCCGACCTTTTACTGTTTCCCAATTTGTTAAAAGCCCACCATACCATCTATGGTTCACATAGAATGATCCTGATCTTAAAGCTTCTTCTTTAATAATATCTGCTGCTTGAGGTTTAGTACCTACAAATAAAAACTTTTTCCCTTGACGTGAGGCTCTATACGCAAAATCACATGCTTCTTGTAATAATTGTGATGTTTGAACTAAATCGAGAATATGAATTCCATTTTGTTCCATGTAGATATAAGGAAACATTTTAGGATTCCAACGTCGAGTCTTATGTCCAAAATGTACACCTGATTTTAAAAGTTGGGCTATTTTAATGTCAGCCATAAGAAGAATTTTTCTAATGTTAGTTTATATAGCGTTATAATATCATAAAATTGAAAGTCACTATGGTAATAGCAATAACACTATCTTATTCTATGTATATTAAATGGTAACAATAATATTCACTATGCATTAGTTTGAACCATTTTAAAAAACTAGGGGCTTCGTAAGAATTGACTGTTGACATGTATAAATTAAATAAGTACTATGTCTAAGTACGTTCATCACAAATGAAAACCTTTTTGAACAGGTTAGGTACCGTGGAGAGATGGCAGAGTTGGTCGAATGCGCCTGATTTGAAATCAGATGAGCTCATGGTTCCGGGGGTTCGAATCCCTCTCTCTCCTGTTAAAGTACTAATTTTTTGCAAAATAATAATAAAATTGGGATTGTAGTTCAATTGGTTAGAGCACTGCCCTGTCACGGCAGACGTTGCGGGTTCGAGTCCCGTCAATCCCGTCAAATACAGACAAAGGTACACGATTTTGATACTACTAAAATTTTATATTGTTACTTGTTATAAATTAACGTTCATGTAAATAAGAATGAGGGTTGTTTATTTTTAAAACTTAGGATATAAATATAACATACTAATTAGTATTAAGCTAGGATAGCTCAGTTGGTAGAGCAGTGGACTGAAGATCCTCGTGTCACCAGTTCGAATCTGGTTCCTGGCATTTATTTCAACATTTTTTAGATTTTATCAAAATTTTAGGTTATTATTATATATATATAATTTAAATTTCAGGACCACTCTCATAAAGATTTTTACGAACAAGAAACATGAAGCGTATTTTAAAACAGACTTTGTTTACGGTAGTTATTAGTCTAGCGAGCTGTTGTTCTTTAAATGTTGCGAATGCAGCAGGAACATTAACTGACTGCGGTGACTCACCTGCATTTCAAAAGCGACTTGCTACAAGTGTAAAAAAGCTTGAAACTAGATTAAAAAAATATGAACCGGGTTCACCTCAGGCCCTAACGTTGCAGCAGCAAATTGAGCAAACGAAGCGTCGATTTGATCGTTACGGTAAGTCTGACTTAATGTGTGGTAAGGATGGATTACCACATTTAATAACTAGTGGGGATTGGAAACATGCTGCTGAGTTTATGATCCCAGGTGTAATGTTCTTATACACAGCTGGTTGGATTGGTTGGGCAGGAAGAAAATATGTTCAAACTGTAGCTAAAACAAAGAACCCAACAGAAAAAGAGATTATTGTTGATGTACCACTTGCATTAACAATTATGATTTCAGGGTACTTATGGCCGGTTTACTCATGGAAAGAATTTGTTAGTGGCGATTTTGTCGCATCAAAATCAGAAATTACCGTGTCACCACGTTAATTAGCCGTTAGTACTTCGTGTTCTAAACGAAAAAACTTGTATTGTTAAAATTAAAAAATTGTATTATGGATGATTTTAAAACATATTTATCATTAGCTCCGGTTTTATTAACCGTTTTGATGAGTTTCACAGCAGGTCTCTTAATTGAATTCAATCGTTTTTATCCCGACGCTTTATTCGTTGGTTAGTCGACGAATATTATCTTTTAGTAGTTCTTTAACGTAGAGGATTTGAGTTGGGATTTTTACCCAACTCATTCCAAATCTTTATAGAAGGGATCTTTTATGCAATAGTCAATTAGGTTTGAACCATATTACTTATTAGTAGTATGTATTTCTATTATTATCCGCTATAATTTAAATTAAATAATTCTAAAAAAATCGGGCCCATCGTCTAACGGATTAGGACAGAAACCTTCTAAGTTTCTAATGTAGGTTCAAATCCTACTGGGCCTAACTTTTTATTAGTAAAGAAAATTCAAATTTTTATAAACTCCTTAGTATGCATCTGACTGGGTTTGAACCAGTGCGTTCTTACGAAAACGGATTATGAGTCCGGTGCCTTCGACCACTCGGCCACAGATGCTGGCAAGATTTTGGAACTGGTGGGATTTGAACCCACGTCCAATTAGATTATAGAAGCAAATTTTGTGACAATTTTTTTGATAAATGTTATTGAAATACTATCTTAGTGTTCAAGCATTGAATGAATACTGATCATTGCATCTTCGGATTTTAGTTTAATCATGTAAACCTGAAGAAGTGGAATTCATGATTTCAAATGATGTTACGCAAAAGCTAATACAGAGCGATTTGTGAAAATTTTAAAAATGTTATTTGCCTTTATTTTTTCTGGTAAAAGAAAGTTGTATTGAATTTTCCTTTTAAACCTAATTGTCGAATCGATGTCAGCCCCTTTAAAATTTGTTAGTACGAGGGGATTCGAACCCCTGGCTTTTAGATTCGGAATCTAACACTCTTCCTCTGAGTTACGTACTAATATATTATTATATAGATAAAAAAAACAATTGGAATTTTATTTTTTACTTAGATAAAGAAACAAAAAAAGTAAAATGGTCGTATTTTCAAAAATGTCTTATAATAATACTTAACAGGAGAAATCCTGGGAATAAAAATAAAATTTAAAAAATTATTATGACTGCAACTTTAGAAAAGCGCGCTAGCGCAAGTTTATGGGAGCGCTTCTGCGCATGGGTTACAAGCACTGAGAACCGTTTATACATCGGTTGGTTCGGTTGTTTAATGATCCCTACTTTATTAACTGCAACAACTTGTTTCATTATCGCATTCATCGCTGCACCTCCTGTAGATATCGATGGTATCCGTGAGCCAGTTGCTGGTTCTTTAATGTATGGTAACAACATCATCTCTGGTGCAGTTGTTCCAAGTTCAAACGCTATTGGTGTTCACTTCTACCCAGTTTGGGAAGCAGCATCTTTAGATGAGTGGTTATACAACGGTGGTCCTTACCAA
>Ga0209302_10000023_pt1 | contig 108613 bp, 97 predicted proteins | sample ArcOceMetagenome_2_FD_187445 | JGI IMG/M metagenome (GOLD analysis project Ga0209302, IMG submission 187445) | Marine eukaryotic phytoplankton communities from Arctic Ocean - Arctic Ocean ARC135M Metagenome (SPAdes) (version 2) | ecosystem: Environmental > Aquatic > Marine > Oceanic | place...
ACAATTCATGATATAAAAAAAAGATAGACTTTAAATAATGTTTTTTTTTGTATCTAAGTAAACGGGTTTATGGTGATTCTTTTTGGCGGTCTCCTTTCAAACGCAAACATGCATGGTTGTTCACCGATAATGTACAGTGCGTCTCTACAGGCAGTCCTGGCCATGTGTATGTCGAACGATGTTGTTTCTTCAGAGCAAATGTATATTCCGGCTATGGGTCGAACGCCGTGAAAAGTTCTGACATTGATGACACCGATTGTTTTTGGTGTTTGTTCGGTGTATTGTTCTTCGTATAGTAATGTACGTTGATCATCGGAAGAAGGTCTTAGTGTTCGTATTCGATAGGGTTTGACGAGTTGTACCCGGCCTGTGTTGACGTCTAAGTTCCGCTGTCCAAAGCATTGAACGATTCCGTGTTTTTGAACGATGCTGTCAATGTCTTCCAAGGTCGTTTCTGAAAAGATCGCTTCTGCGCCTACATGTCTGGTCATTTCTGTGTTAAAACGATTTGATTCGCACATGTCTCTAAATACCTGTCCCCTGCCTCTGGAGTATTGGTCTAATCTTCCAATGATGGTATATTTTTGACAATTATATGTCATGAGTTGAGTCCATTCTTCTTGCGACCACAGATGTGCATATGCGACGTAAATATGTGGTGTATTGATGTCTAGTGTTTGTATGTCCGATATTCCCAATTCTTTATAGGTTTCATCTGTAAAGAATTTCCTCATGATTTTAATTTGGCCCCAATCCACTCTTGTTTTCCATTTGTAGGCATCCTCTACAGATCTGACCACAATGACAGCGGCCTTCGGTATGTTTGATTGTGCTGGCGACCCTTGAACGATGGTTGTGTTTTCTGTAGTGAAATGTGATTGTAGTGTTTTTGCGATGTGTATATCGTTCATATCTGCCCATAGATCTTTGTATTTTTCGACCTGCTGCCAAGTTGGCTTTTCTTTGGCGGCGGTGTCCCATCGTGTTTTTTGTTGCCATGTCATCATTTTATTGAGATAAGTCCAATCTTCCGCCTTTGGTATTTCGCCCATTTGTTTCAGGCCTTTGAAGATAGTTGCGAGGGCTTCTTCCGGTTCATATATTAGTTTTTGTATCGCATCCGGGTCCCCTCTCTGGCAAATGTGTGCGAAATTTGCCGTAAGTCTTTCGAATGTCTTTTGTATATCGTTTGGGAGTTTGTAGTATGGATATACGACTGCTATGGTCCAGAGGGCCATGGATTCTCTGGCTTCATTGGCCAATTGAATGTATTTTTCTGCCGATTTCAGTGTCATTTTTTTGGTAATGGCTTTGATGACGGGTCTTCCCATTTTTTTGGATGTTGCGATGTGTTCTATGGCTAAAATTTTGGCGATTCCGTTGCGATTATTTGTTCCTAGTTTTAAATGGTATTCTATATTGCCATGGTGGCTTGGCAACCATCCAGAGACCTTTTGCCTTTCTTTTTTGTGGTATAGAGTGAATTCTCCCGTTGTAAGGATATCTTCCCTTTTGGAGGGCCATAGTTTGTGAATGGTATAGATCCTCCATGAGACACTCATACTGCATACGATGGTATATACATTTGCTCTAAAATGAAATCACATATGTGTATCTTTTTTGTTTTTGTTTTTTTTTTTATCTTTTAGACCGTTTTCGTATTTTCTGTTGTAACTGTGCTATAAATAATTCTAGTTGATTCTTTTGCGTCATTAATTCTCTAATGTCGTATTTGAGCGCATCTTCTGACTTATTTAGCAATTCTAATGAGTCTATGGTTGAATATGCATTTCCAAGATTTTCTGCCATTTCCCGTTGTTCTTTTTCGTTTTGTTTTAATTTTAACAGTAGTGTTCTAAGTTTCTGTTTGAGTTGATGTACTTTTTTATAGCAGAATGAGTTGAATATGGCCTTTTCCCTGAGTTTGTTTTCTGAGACTTGAAATTGTTTGAACATTGATTTGGATTGGTGGTGGTTTATAATGTCAAATGGTTGATGGTAGTGGTAGTCATTTGTCTGTATATAAGTCGTGTTTATTTGTAAAACATGGGATATTTACCTGAAGTCGTTCGTATTATTGCAGCTCACGTAGGCGCTGGAGGAGGTGGCAAAGCCATTGGTACTGGATTTTTCTTGGCAGTGGACGGCGTTCATGTGTTGGAGGAGGGACTTTTGTTGACAAATGCTCATGTAGTTACAAATTCGCCAGTAGTAAAGATTATGACGACGTACATCGAACACCAGGCTTTGCCTGTGACGGTGGTGGCTGTTTGTCACGATCGTGATCTTGCCCTTTTAAAGATTGAGCCCCAGGTTTGCCAATTTTTGAAGCGTCAATTGCACGAACGTTACAAATTGGATCATATTCCGTCTTTATCGTTTGCGGATTCTGATACGTTGCGGACTGGTACTGAGGTGCACGCCGTGGGTCATCCGTTGGGATTGATTGATCAACAGTTTACGACTGGTAAGTATCAGGGATGTGTTCATTTGAACAATGAAATTCGCGGCCTTTCTGGCGCCCTGATCAACGGTGGTAATTCTGGTGGCCCTTTGATGTGTTCTACAGAACATACCGATGAAAAATCTATTCCAGGTCTTCATTATTTCATTCCAAGTCGATATGAAGTGATTGGTGTGAATACATTTAAGTTAACGGGTGCTAATGTTGATGGTGAGAATGGTTTTATCCATTCTAATACTGTTCGCCGCGTATTACCAACATTAATGAAACCATTGACGCTTCGTTATGAGCGTGAGTCCAAAGTGATGAAAATGCTTTCCAAGATGGCTGTTTCTGCGGTTCCTACGGGCGCTCCTCAGGCATTAATGGGACATTTAACGAAAGAAGAATGTGCAATTATGTCTTCGTCTGGTATCGAAAAGGCCTGGACCAAGTATAAGCTCGGTGGTACTGTTCGTGGCAAATCTCGCACATTTGCGGCCTGGTTGGGTAGACATGTGTACGCGCCCGGTACGGCGCATATGCATCGCGGTGGTCCCGAGTTATTGTCTAAGGTTTTGGAGTTTGCTGACGGTAAAGATTGGGACGGGCTTATGGAATGGCGTGGTGAAACCCGTTGGTCCAAAGCTCGTGAAATGGTGACTGAGATGAAAGAGCCCGAAACGAGACCGGCCGTCGTGCGTATTTTACCACCGCCGCCGTCCCATACACATTCGCCCCAGATCGGGATCACGTCTCAGCCAATTTTCTCTGCCGATTTGTTGGCTCATTACCAGTGTCCTATGTCGTCCGATGGCGGCTATCAGGCATCTGGGGGTGTTTTGGTCACCGCCGTATCACCAAAGTCTTTATTCAAGATTGCTGGTGGATTGGAAGGCGATATCATTTTCAAATTTTCGAACGAATCAATTTCGGCATCTTTGACACCGGCGGGCACGTGGTATTCAGAGACTCGTGATCTTCCAATGTCTTTAACGGACATGTGTAATGATACACCTATTGGGGAATCGATTAGCATGGATGTCCTTCGTCAGGGTGGTACGCTGATGCAAGTTTCTTTCGCTCATCGCGAACCACATTACGATGAATTGCCTGATGTCCGTCAGACGTATGCCTTTTGCGACGAAGGTCGTTTTGAACAGCAGCAAAAGGTGCAAACTCAAGGAATGGTGTTTACCCCTCTTCGAATGCAGCATGTCGGTATGTTCAGACTATTGGATTATATGTCGCCTTCGAATCGCTATGGTTTTAAGGTTGTGATCGAATCTATTTCGCCCGAATCCCCTGCTTATGCGACAGATGCGTTGCATGCTGGATCTATTGTGACACGCATTAACGATGTGGATGTCCCTGACAACTGGAAAGATTTCCAGGAATGTGTGAAGGTTCCCCATTCAGAGACTGGATGTTGGGTGATCGAAACGGAATACAACGGAACTAAAAGTAAATATGCTGTTCGTCAGAGAATGATTCAAACAAAGTAATTATATATCAGTATTTATAAACGTTAAAAAATATAAATGAGCCAGACAAATAAATCTTCTTTAAAAAGTAAATTATCTATCCGTTGTATTCATATCGCCGGTGACCACGTTCCTAGTCCTAAGAACACACCTCCTTCCATCGAACGACGGGCTGCGTCACGTTCTGGAACTCCTAAACAGCAATGGAAATTTAAAGGGAATTCTGAAGAATCTGTACTAACATCAGGCAGTATAAATGCTATAGAATTAAAAGTGAAATGATTATTAAGCTAAACGTGGGTGGTCACGTTTATGTAACGACAAAGGATACTTTGACCGGTCGCGATCCGGGTTCTATGTTGGCTGTCATGCTGAACCATCCAAACCCTGCCCAAATGTTAGATGGTGCATATTTTATCGATCGGGATCCGGAAATATTTCGATGGCTCATGTTGTATTTCAGAGGTTCAAACATTTTACCCAGGCGAGATTCTCCCGATTTATGGCTTTTGAAAGAGGAAGCTGAATATTTTGCAGTGGATGGACTAGCTACTCGCATCCAACATATATTATGTCCGAGTTTCAAAAAGAATGACAAAGTTATGGTAAGATCAACAAAATTCACCATTTTAGACGTCCAAAAGGACGGGTATCGAGTGACCAGGGCCGGTCAACAGTTCAAGATCGATGCCTCTGAAAATGTAGAGCCGGCTACCCTTCAATCCGGAGACATTGTTATGGTTTGGAGACCTGGTAGCAAACGAAAGAGAGGCCTTTGTATGTCCGTAGTAAAGAAAGAATGTACTATCCAATTTGACGGTGAGAGCACATCCGTGTCTTGTCCGATTTCAGGAATCCGATTCTAAATGAATCCAATAAACTATTTGACAACCGTAATAAACACATCCGGACAATGGTAGGAAACATATTTATAATCATTGGTTTTATTGTATGGGCTTTTAATTTTTGGCGCCATTTCTATAATGTCGAACAATCGGATGTCATGATCGCATTTGTAGGCCCTGGTCACGTGCGTTCGTTTGAACACCAATGGCAGCACAGTGGTCATGATCTATGGGCTTTTGGTCATGTTAAGAGGAAAAATTCTAGAGTTCACTTTGAACATAGAAAAAGCGCCTGGGACATATTCAAAGAACATTCCCACTATAAACATATTTTATTGGTACATGATATTCAACATGTACCGTCCATGTTTGACACAACTGTGCCAGTTTTCTATTGGAAAAAAACGACCGGCGTGTCAGATAGAACTGTAGCAAGTTTATGGCCAAAAATGGACTACATGCCTTTAGAATATACAAATTTAACCAATTTTACAATAGCAAAAAATATTCCCATAGAGATAGTCTTTATAACATAAAGTATTTATTCTTCTGTTATTTTACACGCCACAAGTACATTTTCCTCGTCGAATATCCATACTATACGCTTGTTTCGAAGTTCTTCGTATGATTTTGGGTCCATGAGTACCTGTTTTGGCTGCGTTAATCCTACCCATTTTTCTACAGTGGATACATCTTCCAGACTTGTGGAAAAAACATGATATTCTTGTTTATCTCTTTTTGCAAAACGATGTTCTGGATGGATTCTATTTTCAATAGTTGTCATCTTATTTAACGAAGTCTGTATTATATAGGTCATCTTCGTGGATTGTTTGGATTTAATTTCCATCTTTGACGCATGTGATTAGGGAATTGCTTGGAGACCAATCTATGGGTCTCCATTTATAACACTCGCCTTTTGTTTTATTGGTGCATTCTGAATCATATTTTTGTGAACTTTCTGTGCCTTGATCGGTACCATCCCAATCGTCCCACGGTGACCAGTCAAGTCCTTTGTCGTTCATAACTTTATTTCCACCGATCCACGTTTCTATTCCGCACATGGTTGCGGATCTTCTCCCTGTTTCCCCTTCTGAACAATATCCATATGCCGGACACGATTCTTTACTTTGATCGTTTCCAATGCAAACATTATCGAGCGGATTCCATGTATTACTATTGAGGCGCATATTCGACCAACATGTACATTTGCCATCGCCTCCTCTGCCCCAATTACACCATCCTCCTCCTCCGCACGCCAGAGTGCAAAACCCTCTGTGACATATGGGTTCTGGCTTGTCGCTGGATTGCCCCTCACCAAACAAATATGACCCGACGGGTTGAAAGATATCGTCGAGTTCTGATGGCTTGATCATGTCTGTGTCGTCACATCTTAAACACGAATCGCCAAAGAAATTGGGTGCACATTCTGAACAAGTATGATTGCTAATTTTGATGTCAAGGCCCACTTTCTCACTCTCATATCTTTTAATATAAGGTGCCAACATCCACGACGTTTCTGTAGACAATTTACAATTACAAGTCCCATCACCGTATCTTCCTGAATTACATTCGCCCTTGCCGAGACCTCCACATGGTGAGAAAGCTCCACCTGGACATATTTCACAGTCTTCGCCCCAATGACCTGCCGAACACGTGTCACATTTCATATCATCGTCCCAATCTCCACATTCGCATAAATCTCCTGACCATTCTATGATTTTATTCGGGTCTGGTGTCCCATTCGGGCTAATATAAACATTAGTTCCACAGTCACATTTCATGGATGTATATTCTCCTGTTCTACTGGGAGAAATTCCACATGTTCCTTTTCCGCCCGAGCATGGAGTCACTGGATTTTCAGTGATCCAATCATAACCAGGACAGAAATCGCATGCAGGACTAAGTTCGTAAAGTTCTTTAAAGCCATTGTCTTGTAATTCGCCGAAAAAATTGGGTTCACAATCACATTCTCCATTCCCGTGCCACGATTCCTGACAGCAGCCTCGTTGTACACATAGGCCACCTTTATAATTTTGAATAAAAATGTCTGTTTGTGTAATGGGGTCGAATATCGTTTGTGGTTGGAAACAGTCGTCGTTGTTGCTACATATTTTTCCAGCAACGGTGACTTCCCAGATGGCCATGCCAACTTCGCCGTCGCCTATGGGATCGATACCTTGACAAACACCCTTGCAGTTTTCGGATACTGTACAATCTTTATCTGTTGAACATTCTTGAAAGGACCCGCCAAAAGAACATTGTTTGTCCCAGTCCGGGTTCAAAGCTTGCCACCGGGCGTCGTCCATACACACTCCGCGGTTATTGCACTGAACGCCTTGCAGATCACCAAAAATAATCCAATCCGAAACCTTTTTGTCGATGTCGTATTTAATTTTGACCTTTGTATTTTGTAGGACTTTTCTGTCGTCTATATTATAATCATATGTTTGTATCCAATCTTTTTGTGGTAAATTGTTCGGATCTCTGGAAGATTCTTTTGTCCATTCAACGTCTGGAAATTTGTAGACCATCATGTCTACGATCGCGCCTGCGTTTTGGCTCGAATCAGAAACTCTGGTTCCATATTCGATTGGATTGTTTTTGGAAAGGGTAATATGAGGCACGTCATTCCCCCATGGACACGACAAGCAATAATAGCCCCAGTGATTTGCAAGACATTCGTCACAAAGATGTCGGTCGTCATCTTCTGTGATAGTCAGCGGAAAGAGATCTGATGAATTCCACCATGGTCGCCAACCCTTGTCACAAATATCACACTCTTCCCCAGCGTATCCTATATCACACTCGTCACATTTTGGTCTATTTTCGATAAGTTCTGGTCCTCGGTAGCCAGTTTTACACATATCGCACGCTAATTCGGTACCGTCCAAAACTTGTGGGCTATCGGGTTCTGGCTTATGCCTTTCGTCGCATTGGTCACAATGGTCACCTGCAAACCCAAAATCACACGCACATCTACCCGAACCATATTGGCCGGAATCACAGACACCGTACTGGCAGAGACAGGGCTCACAGGAATACCCCCATTGGTCTGCCGCACAATCACATGGGCCCAGTCGTAACGGGTGTTTCCACGTCAAATATGTGCCTACTGACGCACCAATGGCCGAAAAAATAAGTATAAATGAAATGGCAATCAGTTTTGTCGTTGAAAATCTCGGGGTATTATTAAATTTTTGATGTAATGCGTCGGAGATCATGAAAGATAACCAAGTGAGAGCAATCACAATGGCTGCAATAATCCAACCCATCCCCATGACCCATCCTGAAGGAAATTCTGGCGGTGTATACCCGGAATCGTTCATTTTTTGAAATCCCGACATGAATAGAGTAATACCTACCCAAGCAATCGCCAGGTTGACGATCTTGAAAATATTATCACCATGCATGAATAGATAGACCAGATGCACTATTTATACCAGAATATTGTTTCGTAAAAAAATGACCAAATATTTAGTCGTTTTTTCCCTGATTGTTACGGTTGTGGCCTTTGGTGTGATCTGGGCCGAAGACGCATGGTCCGATTTTTATCATTGGGGACCACCCTTTCAAGTAGGATCCATCGTCATCAAAAGTTGGGCATCTTGGGCTACCTTTGTAGGTCTGTTAATTTTATACCAAGGTTCTCAAGTCTATTTAGAAGAAACGATAGGCAGAGATATCGAAAGAAAACATATACAACAACAAAAATGGACAAAAGAAGATGTCTTTATTTTATCTTGCTATAATTTTTATAAATGGCTTGGTACTATATTGCATATATTAGTTGCAGTGACAAGAGTTGATGTATGGCTACTCATCGCCTTTGTAGATACTGTAGCTCGAGCAATTATGTGGCAGGAAAACGACCAAAATGGACGCAGACCACGAACACTGTATACACTATTATAAGCTGATTTCCTCGGTCGTCTCCGCATCATAATCGCGCAAAGCAAAAGCTATTCCCTTCTTCACGGGTCCATCGGGCAAAGACGACAGACGCCGTTTCATAGTACGGCTCTTCACCTCATATTTCTTGTTATGATGTTGTAAACGGCCCAACTCTTGGCGCAATGTCTTTAATGCAATTTCTGCTTCTCGAATGTTTGTATTTATTTTGTCAACCTCAGTGTTCCGTTTCAAACGCTTGTTTCGTCGAGGATGTTGTCGTTCGGGTCGTTTACTCTCAATATGAAACACTTCCGTACGTGAAGCCTTTGAAAGTACCAAACGACCCTTCTCGTATGGAATAAGCATGATCGTAAACTGAGCATCAAAACCACGAGTGTGAGAAAGATAGTCTTTACCGAGGTCAAAAGCAGTCTGTTTGCCTGTGGCTTTGTCCTGGCACTTTTTCTTGAAATAAACAGTCCCGTCTGCGACAGAACCAGGGTCCCCCAAAAAAATACACGAATGTTTGGCATTGCCGCCCCATGAACGACGAAGAATGTGGACGTTTTTCGTCTTAAGGTTGGGCAAGCGCATTGGAACAGGGTCGGAAACGCTATTATGAACGTATATGGACATAAGAATGGCTTCAGATGTGCGCATGTTCTCTGGAATAACCACGCCGGGATATTTCTTGTCCGCGGGTTCACATCGAAAAATATATTTCCTTCCCCTCACTTCAGGCACATTCACCAACATGGTTGTCGTCGGAATGATCTCGCGATCTTTGCGGACGATATACGGGATCTCGATGTCTTGAATCGATTTCTTAGGCAAAACTGGACCACTTGCGACCACTTCATCAGTGTCAGAGTCATCCCATTCATCAGAGGACGACATACTACCTTCTGTTATGGATATATGTTAAGAATATGTGATGGATATAGTTTCCACTTAATCTTTAACTAAGTCATTTGACTAAAAATTTGGTCATCTATGACTAAAAATATTCATTTGCTAAATATTTGGTCATTCATTTGCTAAAAATTTGGTCATTCATTTGCTAAATATTTGGTCATTCATTTGTCGTGACTAAACATGTCTACCAGTTGCAAGACCACTGAACAACAAATGTCGGATGCCTATAGTTCGTGCGAGTCAGACGCTGAAGTTATCGACAATTTGATGTTTCTACTTGAGACTGAATCGTCTGAAAATGACTTTTCGAAGGTTTCTGAGCGCGAAAACATCACAGAACTTGCCGAACTGGTCAATTTCAGCCTGAATGAAAATGGACAAGTCAATTATAGAGATCAGACTGTTCTTGGCAAGCATACAAAGATCAAAATTCCGCTATCTATGCTCTCTGGAGCCGAGCGTTTGAGATTAAGCGTGTTTTTGGACTATGACGTGCCCGTAACTGAATCCTCTATGGTTTTGCGTCCCTATTTTGAGGCCAAAGAACTTCGAACTCGCGATCGTGACTTTCGCGAACAGTTTCCAATTGGCGAGAATGAATGTTGGATAGACCCTAAAGATTTGGTTGGACGTTCAAAGGAAGAAGACGGGTTCTTTACTTTGAAGAAGCGCCGCTGGCAATTGTCTCGTGGGTTCCGCAAGGTTGTGAATTCGTCTCTTCCACCTAATTCACCCTGCGTGAAATATCCAAAGTTTGTGGTCGTCATCTCTGCCTATCGTTTAGAGGAAGGCGTGCCTAAAATGTCAGAGTCTATCAAAACCGCGTCTTTTGAAGTGCGAAGTAAGGAACAAAGCAAACAGACACGCGCCGCACGTGGTCTGTCCGAACCTATTCGCCGCCGTCGCACGCCAGAAACAGAGGGTCGCGCGGCCACGTTGAGAGCTATACAGTCCGAGATCATTGCGATGCGCGAGGAGATCGCACGCGAAAGGGCACAATTCAACGAATACCAGACATGTCACAATTTTATTCGTTCCGTTACTTCAAACTGCGATGCCGCTGCCGACATTGCTTCACTTTTCTAAAATATTCAGAACTTTTTAAGGAATATGTGTTTTATTAATAATGAACTCATAGATCGAATAAAAAAAAAATGCATTTGGATGATATTGTTGGTTTAATAATACAATCTTATTATAAGAATTCAAGTAATTCTAGCTGTATGTCTCGACATAAATTACCCTGCACTCGTTGTAAAGCTTATTTGTCTAGTACTTGGCGCCCTGGCCCGTGTGGCACATCATCACTGTGTAACGCATGTGGTGTTCAGTACATGACCCGCGGCGAACGTCCACGCATGGTTGATTTGGTAATGGACGACGGACGCCCTGTCTGGATGGAGCGCATTCCAGAAACATTCCAATGGTGTGAAAGTTACGGGGCGGATGTCAGAGATAAACGCATTAGCGATTGGGCGAAACACGAAGAAGAGCGTATTCAATTTGTAGAGAGTAAAAAGCGTAAATTTATTGAATTATAATTTTATTTTTTTATTATTGAGAATAATCGGTCGATATGGAATTGCCAAGTTTTATCATGTCGGATGCCCCACAATAACTAGTTCCGGGAGAGTGTTTAAAATTGTATAATCTAGAATCAACATCAAAATCACAAGTTTTTCCCCCAAATGTACCCGGACATTTCATCCGGATTTTAGCTCGTTGCCCCTCCTTCAATCTTAACTTTATTTCATTGAAGCCGCGATCGCTTTTCCCGGTGATCCATTGACCCCCGGGTGAGTTCCATATAATTATGGAAGTCGTATATCCTCCATACGTGGAAACCTTAATGGTAAAGGTACCAGCAAATGGAGCTACGACATATGTATATACAGATGTCGTACGCCAATTATCTCGCATTATTACAGAGTGTGGCCAGGTTCTATATGAAATTCTCGGACCTGTAAATCCTTCGCTTGGACACGAAAGACAAGTTTCTTCGGCCGAACCCATGGTATATTTTCCACCTGGACACCATAGACACCCTTGGATCGCCCCGGTGGTCGGAGTAAATTGTCCGGCCGGGCATCGGAGACAGTTTCCCCATAATGTTGGTTTTTTGAACTTTCCAAGCGCGCACGATGTCCCAGAACCTTGTGCATTACATGCTGAACCCCCGGGACAATTCTTGCAAATTTTGGAACCTATTTTACCCGCGTATTTTCCAGTGGAACATTGATCGCACCCAGTTATGCGACCGATGGAGTCGGCAAATTTTCCAACTTGACAGGGTGTACAGCTTGGTGTTTTTGTTCCAATTGCGTATTTGCCAGCGGCGCATTTTCGACAGTTTGTCGGTGAACCGGTTTCATACCCCTGAGGACATTCTTTACATATGGTCTGTCTGATCTCCGAAGAGAATGTCCCACTATCACAAGTTTTACATATTTCAGAACCTTCTACATCAGTATACTTGCCGGCACCACACCCAATGCAATCTTGAGCTTTTACCCCTGAATATGTACCCGCTTCGCAAATATCACAGCTGACCGAACCAATATTTTTCTGTGCGCGCCCCACGGTACACTTTATACACCTATCGGACTCTAGTTGGTTTTGATACCATCCTGCCGGACATCCCATACAGGTCATTGAACCTCTTTTCCTCGCAAAAAACCCTGGAACACATCTAGCACATTCTCCAGTGGTCGCGGCTGTCACAGTGCTCGTAAATTTTCCAATCTCACACGCCCGACACTTTCCATTCAGCGTAAACCCGCCTGGGTTGCAAGACGAACACAGAGGAAGTGATTGATCTTCCCAAGCTGTAAAAGTCCACGACAATATTTCTGAAGAAATATAAAATTCAACGTCTCCATTGATATCTCCAGGCGACGGCTCAGTCCAAGATTTAACAAAACAACATTTGCCTTTGTTTTCACCAGCTGTGAATATTTCAACCGCTTTACACTGACGATCATTGTCACACAATGCTTTGCAATTTTCTTTCGACATTACTATACATCCTTCGCTCAGCGGCCGCCTGTTTACGTCTTTCATATGTTCGATTGACGAGGGCAAAGTCTGTCTAACATTTTTAAGATCAAACCACACTACATTGCTCTCTATTTGCAAGTAATTGTGACATATTTGGTTGCCTACAGAGGCCGTTGAATCGGAATTTGGATTGAAAATAACATTTTTGCCTTCATACCGACAACCGAACGGCGTATTAGAAGTCTCCTCAACAGTGAAAGTTCCATCTTTTTCCAATAATATTCCAGCATCTTGGCACTCCTGCGCCGAATTGATCACACCTTTATCTGTATCTTTACAGGGGATTGTCTGCGTGGAATAGTCCTCTGTTGTTTCTGGCCGCGATGTCCAGAAACAACATTCCTTCCTGTCGGTATAGACACTGACCGATTCACAGTCCGCAGCATCCACACACTTTTTGATGCAAGCTTCTACGTTATGACTACTATCAGTTATGCAACTAGCACCTACTACATTACTGATAGGTAAATAACCGACGGCGGCCGTCCTTGCGCCATTGTTATTATTCCACACCGGTTTGATTTCTTCGAGACAGAATGAAGACCAATCGTCAGTAAGGATGGCATCGGAAGCGACATTTGGGTTCCAGAATGACACTTTCGACGGCAAAAATGAACATCCGTATGGCAATCCTTGTCTTTCACCGCCACATATTGCGCCACGAGTTACACCCCAAGTATTCGTAATGGAATCTGCGTTGTAATCATCGACAACCGTTACCGTTCCTTTGTTTGGATTCCAGTGAATCTCGTTGCCGCTGGTGGTGTTGCCGCTGTATCCACACCCATACGGAACAAGAAGGCCATCCCCCTTACATATAGAACCCCTGTAACCTGCCCAACTCGTTGGATAAGTGACAGCATTGGAATCCTCATTTGTATTAAAATACATATCATATTTGTCCGAGGCCCCGCTATATCCACATCCGTGTGGCGTGTCGGTTATTGAAACCGTTGAAATCCCATTGTAACCTACTATGCCAAAGACCTCTTTTGCCGCCGATTCGCATTCTACGTCACTTGTGATTTGCCTGCCAGATGGACACGGTGCATTCCATACATTATAGTATCTTTTATCAGTGTGAAATTTTATAGCGCCGGTCGATACCAATTCTCCCGCCCGTCTGCATTCTTGTGCGGTTGTGATCGTTCTGCGTGGTGCCGCGGCGCCGTGTTTTACCGGACAATGTGTTTTGTCCGTGAATTTGATATAACTGTCTGTGGCAGTCATTTGGGCATTGTGTTCGAACGCATGCTGACTACTGGCTTGTGTACACTCTTCTTTGGATGTGATTTTATGACCCGAGTCTTTGCAGGGGCCAGCAATTTCATTTCCAATGAACACCAAGTTGGCGGAACATCCATTTGGTATGGAACCAGAAGATTCTGTTAGAATATTAGGTGTGATTTTCACTGTAGGATAAGCGCTATTTCGCCATGATTCTACTGATGCTGCACACGTAGCTTGAGTTGGTTGTGATTGTGATATTTTTTTCACAAGTTTGACTGTTTTATCGTCTCCGATGTTTCTTCCCAAAGCCTCGTTTTCGTTCCACTTGATGAAATAGGTTCCGTCAACTTCCATGATAAAACATCCGGAGGGGTATTTTGGATCTTGTATTACCGGCACAGAGTCATTGGGTATGCCGGACCTGATTCCTTGTGCAATCATCATGGCCTGTCCCGCTTCTAAACAATTGTCTTTTATGGGCGACGCAGTGTCTGCATAAACAGATTCTTTCAAAAATTCTTTACATATAGAACCCCTAGAAGCTGACCAACTCGTTGGATAAGTGGCTGCCGTGGAAGCCATATCTGTATTAAAATGTATATCATAGCTGTTCGAGGGCCCGCTATATCCACATCCACGCGGTCTGGCCGTCGATGAGGAGGAGTAGTCTTGGCGTGTCTTAAATCCCGTCTCACCAAAGACCTCTTTTGACGCTGCAATGCATTCTCCGACGGTTGTGATTTCCGTGCCTGTTGGACACGGTGCATTATAGTAGATGTGTTTTTTGATGGGTTTTTTACCCGGATATGCCTCAATAGGAAGAGTGATTCCATTTCGTTTGAATTGTGTTGTCCCTTCGACGATATACCATATCGCATTGTCTTCCTCTCCATTGTTTGTATTTTCAGCAGTGGAGCAATAGCATTGTGTCATGTCTGGTGATGAAATTCCGACGCCTGTAATAAGCATAGGACTTGAAACGCCGTAAGATTGGCACATTAGATAACAATCGGCTATTTCTAGAGGCCTGTCTCCACGAAATTCTCCGAAACGGTATGTAATCTCGAAATTCGCCGATTTTTCATAAACGAGATTGTAGTTTTGTATTTGTGGTCTGTAAGCGATCTTGTTACAATAGCATCCACTATTCGCACAATCGCATACGGTTTGTTGGTTATCTCTCCCTATATCATTTCCGGCGGCATTTTTCTCTATAATATCAACGAGTGAAGATTCTATAAGTTTTTGAATGGCCGATTTTGCAAAAATTTTAATTTTATTTGCATAGCATGTTGTACATGTCGTAGAAATTGGACCCGACATTGAATTTCCCGGACATCTGAAACAATTGGAACGTGCAAATTTCGATTGCAAGCCTTCGTTTGGAGTCCCTAGACGACATAGGTATCTAATGGAACGCACCGGACGTTCAAATTTCGCCACTTTTCCATAATATCCTACAAGTGGTGTACTTGCGAGTAAGTAGCATCCAGCCGGTCCATATCTAGGGAGCATTGTAACAATTCCCCTGTTTTTTAAGGCTCTTGCGCATTGATCTTCTGTTAAAATGGCCATGGGTAAATTTTCTTCTGGTCTGCTATTGCATTCGCACGTTTCTCCATATCCTGTCATCTGGAAAGTCCACGATTGTTTGAATTCTATGAAAGGTGCTCCTATGACGGATACTTCTGAGTTTTTAATCACGTTCGCCATATCTTCGAGTCCTTCATAAATAAAACTTCCGGCCCTGGAGGAGAATCCGAATGGGCATTGCGCAACAGCTAAGAAATCTTGTTTTTCGTATGTCATATGATCATTGATATATGGTACGTGTACCATTCCTTGTGGAACTAGCGCACAATCTGCTAATTCAAGTCCTATTTCATTCGGATGGTAGTACCATGGATAAATTCCATCTGTCATATAGGCCATATTTATCATGACTGTTTGTAGATCGAATATACCTGAAATTTTCTTTACTTTTCCAAAGGGACATTCCGTACATGCGGCGCCTCCTTCCGGTGCCCAATCATTTCTTGGGCATCGTAAGCATACTTGATCTACAAAATCTGTTTCGACCAGAGTGGCTTCGTTCGGTTTACAGCCGTCTTCTAACGTGGACAATTCATTGCATTTATTGCCTTGTACAGTTCTGGTTCTTCCCTGGTCTGGTTGATAATATCCCGGTGGACATGCTTCCTTATAGGCTATTCCTGAGTGGTTCGTGCAGAAATGTCCTTTTGGGCAGAGACCACCAATAAACGGATCTTCCCCTTGTTCGTAATCTCTGGTGACATATAACCCATACGTTTGTACGTTCTGATCTTTGGTGTATGTGAAACATGTATCAAACCTGTCGAAAGTGGCGTCTACAGTGTCTCCGTCTCGAATAGAAAGCCGGTCATCGCCTCGTCCATATTCTCTTTTATAAATGTTAAAGTTTGGAATGTCTACATATGTGGAACATTCGTTGTAGATGCCACATGTGCTTTTACTCAACGCATAGATAGTAAATTTCGAATCTGAATTAGGAATGGGTAATTTCCTGGCGTTTTGGACCAAAACGGCCCATAGTATGACCGCGCCATTTTCGAAAGAGGCGACTCCCTTAGAATTGACGGCCAAAGCGCTTTCCTCGGCGCTATTTCTATTGTAGTAGATAATCAATTCGTCGTCAATGCCCGTGCGCATATCTTCTTCGAGTCCTCCGAAATAAGGCGCGGAGACGGCATACCAACCCGCCGATTCATCGCTCGCCTTTTTTGCACACAATGCGTTTAATGTTTCTGGTGAAACGTTTCGGTCGGCGGCGATGTTATACATTTGTAGAGAGTTGGGGTCGCTGCAAACTTTCCCGCGTTCGAACATTTTATATGAATCGGCATTTCCGAAGAAATCTGTTTTGAACTCATTTTCTCTTTTATAAAAATCACAGACGCCAATGCCATTGCATTTTCGCGCAGAGGCGCCCATTGCATTGTCCCACCATTTATCTTCTGCTTCTTGTTCTGATTCAATTATATCCGCTCCTGAACGAACACCCTTGCCAAAGAGGCCGGGACATGCTCTACACATTTCTTTGGGAACTCCATAGTAGGTATGTTTGTTGTATGGGCCGGCATCTCGATAGGGTACTTGTACATAGTCTTCTTCTTCTACCGACCATTGTCTATTATTGTTTGCTACCCATATTTTTCCATCGTCGGGTTCTGTATAAGGAGTCATATATTTCTCATCCCGCTCCAGAAGAATATCTTTATTGATCCAATGTGGCATTTTCAAATTCTTAATATTGGTAATAAATGGCATGCGACTAAAACGCGTGTAAGGCTTGGGATTATTCCTCAGACCATAATGAATATACGGTTGAAATCCATTTGGACAGCACATATTTTCGGAATCAAAGACTAAAGAAGAACAAATGCAAATGGTTTGAGGAATAAAGACATTCTCTCTTGGATTCTCGAACGAATCCAAGATCGTATAAGAATATCGATATGGGTGAGGGGCGTGCAAACAACGCCCACCGTTCAAACAAAGGCCACATTGATACTGACAATTTTCTCCATGAAAACCTGTCAGTGCCTGTTTTTCGTCTTCAAAATATTCATAGTCATCGTCATTGTTCCAAAAACCAACTGACGTAGAAATATCTTGGGAATAAGCCGAAGCGCAATGGAGACATGTATTTTCGTAGGCTATGGACGGTGGAAACCGTTTGAACCACATATGACCACGATCGGGAACATATTTGTTTAATTGCAGAACAAAGACTGAAAACTGTCTGTAACGCATGATATAGTAGAGAGGTCTGTAATTCGTCTGTGTCTGTTCTTTGACGCCGTAATTCGGACATATTTGTCCTTTTGGACACAGACGAACATCAACGACAACGTTTTCACCCGAAGAATCTATAGCATGTTTGGAGCCACAGTAACAGAGGCCATTTCCATATTTCCCGTACCAACAAAACCCGTTGCCATTACACATTGTAGAATCATGCGTTCCGTCATAAGCTGGACATTTCGCTAGACATGTCGTGGTTGCAAACCCACGACGACATTCGTCGCAAATAGGCCCAGACCAAAATCCGTTTCTTGAATCGTCGTCACAGGAGCACCCCGGACATAACATGACCAAATTTGGACGGACTTCACATTTCTTATTGGCACTTTGTGGGGGTTTGGAATCACCCTTCATGCCAAACACATACGATCTCATACCTTCGATTGGAAAACAATCTTCATGGCTTACCGAACCTCTCGCCGAAATAGTTTCGTCGGGACATGCCTCACAATTCGTTGATTTTTTAAGCGGTTGATAAGAACGTTCAGGGCATATATTACAGACCCCCGCAACTTCCATATATCCCGCAGGACAATCTTTGCAGGCATCGAGTGACTCAGAGGCAGTGCGCTCGGTATATGTACCCGGCTGACATTTTTTACAAGTTTCAGACCCTAAAATGTCTTGGAAAGTTCCAATGGGACATTCAATACAAACACCCGCCAATTCATTCTCCTGAAAACGCCCCAAAGGACATTCTTTACAAGTTTCAGACCCCAAAACCTCCGCATATTTGCCGGGAAGACACGCCGGACATATTTTTTGGGACGAAGCTGAATTTGCTCGGCCGATGCCACACTTTGAACACGCTTCATCCGAACCGGCTAAAGACCAATAACCCTTAGGACAGTTTTCGCAAATAGTCGATGGGGTTCCCCATTTGCCAGCCGGACATCTTGAACATGTCACAGCAGTGATCGAACCATGACAAACTTCACATTCTGACTGTCCCAGTGTATCTGTATATTTGCCAATTTCACACGCGGTACAAGGGTCCACACTGTTAGAAAACTTACCGATCGCACAATCGGAACATATTGTGTCCGAAGCTCTTCTATGTTTGCCGGGCTGACAATCCTCGCAGCCATCTGAACCCGTTATTCTGCCCGCCGGACATGTCGAACAAATGCCGTTCACAACCAACGTAAATGCTGCGCCACATTCTTTACAGAATGTTGAGGCGGTTTTGCCCGGGCCATCTGTCGTATAGAGGTCGGGACATATAATACATTTTTGTTTTCGTGAATATGACTGATAAAACCCACGCGGACATGTGGTACAAACACCTTGGGTCGAACCGAAATAACCTGCCGGACAATCCACGCAAGTATGATCGCCGGACACGTCCCCGGTCAATGGTCCAGGCTGTTCTCCCAACGCACAAAACTCACATTGTTTGTGTTCTATTTCTCTTTTTCCTACCGGACATGTGTTGCAAATAGAACTTCCCTTTGATGATATATAACCTTTTGGACAATTTTCACACGTATTAACACTAAAATATTTACCGGGTGAACACTCTTGACAGATTTCTCCCGCGTCGCATTTGAGACAAAAGGAAGAGCCTCCTTCAAATAAGTTTGTGACTTCTCCCGTGTCACATAGGAAGCATGAAGACGTCCGATATATTGTGAACTCTGATGCGGAATTCTGTTTGATATTTTTTGTTGATTCAATGACTCTCCACTTTATTATGTTGACACTAAAATAACTTGCAACGCCACGTTTTTTCGAGACCGCCGCAGCCTCCGCGGAGTCTCGCGTGTCATAATCAACGTCGAACATATCGGCGTCATCGCCCCCTCGATAAGAAAGAGGAATACCTTCATTATCTTGTGCCCATCCGTTTGGGCATATTGTACATTGTCGCGTTGACGAAGACGAGCTCGCCATTGAATCAGCAAAATAACCTGTCGGACAATTCTTGCAAGATACACCCTCAAAAAATGTTCCACTCGGACAATATTGACACTTGTGGTCAATTTCTACTTCATTTGAACCACATGTACCGCAGTTCTGACCGTCGGTACTCGATTGACCAGACGGACAGGCCACACAGCCTATAGATTCTGGTTCGTTTGAAAAATAGCCTTCTGGACAACTGGTGCATACAGTCTTGCCATTACTATTCGAGAATGTTCCAACCTGACAGTTTTTACACGTCTGCTGACCGGGGGCATCCTGATATTGACCTTGAGCACAGCGATCGCAATTTATAGGATATAGAGCATCTTCCGGGGATATGAATTGTCCGGGTCTACAACCCACACATTTGCCCTCTTTTTCATAGTTGCCCGCTTCACAGCCGACACATTCCGTTTTATTATTATTGGCGATCTTGCCCGATGGACAATTATCACAATAATTATTCCAAAGTTTGTTTCGAACTTTTCCGACCGTACAGTTTGTACACTCCTCATCTAATGTATCATTGCACTCGACTCCGGACGCTAAACACGGAGAATACTTTCCACTCGGACAAGATTTACATTCAGATTCTCCCCAATGATCAACGTCAAAGGGAACAGGACACGGGTGCACACAATCATTTGCTGTCCAAAACGACTTCTTTGGAAAGGGACAATCATCGCATTTACTCTGGCCAGCATTTGCAGCAAATTTTCCGGGGCTGCACCCAATACAGCCGATACCACCGCCATTATAATAACCGATTGGACATGTTTGACACGAACCTATGGGCGGCAGACCAGTAATAATTTCGAATCCGCCGAAATTGCTGAACTGTTTGGCTGTATTCTGGTTAAAAACAACAATATTACTTTGATTCTGTTTCAAAGCACCTACTATGGTCGCGATAGATGTAGTAGATGTCGCCGTTACCATGCATATACATTTATATTGTTCTGAACACGGCGGGTTGTACGTCCTTGGACTGCCGAACAAGTGTAGTCCCATTTTTATGTAGTTAATACGACTGTATTCGGTTTGTTCTGTCACACACCCTTCCGGTGACGCGGCTGGCACATAATATGTTCCGACGTTGTAAAAATAAAGCGCATTATTTTTGCCAAATGTATTGGAAAAAGTCCATGAGCCTTGATTTGCCAGTTCAATGCCCGCATTTTTACATTGTGGCACAGTCGTAAGCTGTGAGCAATAACCATCGTTCTGAACCCAAATAGCATCATTTTTGGTCAGACTGAATTCGTCGGTGGACAGACTTAATTCGCCGGCTTGTAATAAATTTGCTGGAGGTTTCCAACATCCATATGGCAAATTAGGGTCGTTGATTGTAACGAACCCTTTTGGGGGTTGCTGGCCTAACTCTTCGAATTGTTCTTGAGCATAGTCATAACATTTGTCTTCGTTCGGCATAGCTACTGTATTTATCATTCTATAGCCCGGATCATATTCGGGCCAATCGCGTCCAGTTTGCTGGCTATTAAAAATAACCCAATTCGCGTCTTCAACGCGTGCCAATAAACACCCTTGTGGGAAAGTTTTTAAATTCCAAACCCGCCCGGTATCGTTGTTGGGCATGAAATTGTTTGTATTTGGCAACCCACCGTACGTCCTCCAATGTGCAATGGCGGTTTCATAACACTCAGCTCGTTTTGGTTGTATCGGCTGTATAATATTATTCTTCTGGTCTTTTATGGAATTTCTGAATTGTGTCCAAGGAGGAACGGCTCCAAAAAAATGTCCGTTTTCACAGCCAACACATTTATTTGAATATGTTCCGTCGTCAAACCGCTCCCTGAACCCCCCAGGCGGGCAGTCCACACATATGCCTAATTCGCTTGCCTCTTGTTCTTGTGAGCATTGTTCGCATTTTACCGACTCTTCGACGGTCGCCCATCCTAATGGGCATGTCTCACATGTGTCGGTGTCTATTGAGTATTCATTGACTGCGCATTGAACGCAAGTGGTGTTATCCTTCTTACCATATCCTTTGCATTTGTCGCAGTTTCCTGAGTGGCATGCGATGCAATAGGCTGAGCCGGCTCCATCGGTAGTTTCGCCGCCGGGACACATTTCGCAACTTCTTCCATTTGAACTCATTTGGAACCATCCTAGTGGACACTCGTCACACTTTGACATTTTCGATATTCCGGTAAATTTGCCAGGATTGCACGATAAACATCGTATGTTTGCTTTTCCGTCCTGATATTGGCCTCTTTCACAATCTTCGCAATAGGGTTGGCCTTCCTCATTTTGAAAAGTTCCTGCCGGACATCCTTTACAGGAGGTTTCGCCGTTATTGTCTTGAAACCAACCTTCTGGACACTCGTCGCATCTTCTGATTTCGAGGGTTCCTATTTGATACGTTCCTACGGGACATATGTCACAATCGTCAGAGCCAACATTCGGCTGTATTGTCCCAACCGGACACTGTGCGCAACTTTCTTTTCCCGTTTCGCTCTGAGAGTATCCTTTGGGACAATCCTTGCAATATCTGTTTCCAAGGGCTCCTATTTGATGTGTTCCTTCTGGACACGCGTCGCATCCGTCAGAACCAGCAAGCGTCTGGAACCATCCTTCTGGACACGCGGTACAAATGTTGTCTGGAATAATACAAAAAACTTTGAAGGTGTCTATCCCTGTATTACAGGCGCCTGTGGGCAAGCCATTGGCAGTTTCAACCTTCAAACATTGCTCACTATCGGTCGGTAGGATCCGTTGATAGCCATTTTCGGAACAAAGACCAGAATTAATTTGTATGTATTCGTCTTTCACATAGTGGTCTTCGTCGCATGAAGTCGTCGCCAAAGACCACCGAACTAGATATATAAAAAATATCCAAAGTCTCATATCTGAACAGTAACAAGATGCTTAAATACATTTGTTTTATAAATAAATAAAAAATATATGTGTTAATTAAGTGAACCATGATGCGTCTTCATCGCACGGATCAAATAGTGAAAGGCGTGCCTCGCTATTGTATCTATCTAATTTAATTTTTGTATTGTCTGTAATGCCAGAATACACCAAACATATGAGAGTGTCTTCGGAAAAGGCAAATCCATACTTTTGTTGTTGTTCTGCATATTGATAGCAGCCAACCTTTGTTGTAATAGTTGTTACTCGTTCCCAGCATTTCGACCAATAACCGTCCCCGACGATAACAGCTTTCGTTTCTTCATCCTGTGCCAAACGAATATCGATATCTCGAATGGGAATATTATAATCTTCTGTAAAATCGACGGTGGGATATTTCGAAAGGCCTGCCGCCACTACAGAACATTTAGATGTACTCGTCTCGCGCCCAGCATATACTACCGACATTTTCTTCAAAAATGTATAGTCTTCTGAGGCCAGTGGTGGCATTTCTCTAGTTTTGAAGCCATTTAGTCCCGGTGTTAGCGTGTATAGAGAGTATAGAGTTTCAACAGGGCGCACGGTGTTTACCAATGGCCCTAATCTCGTTTTCCAACGAATAAGTCCCAAACAACTGGCCTCTTGGTCGCAATCATATTCGGCTTCTACCAACGTATGCAAGTATCTTTCGTTTCCGGTATCTTCTGATGGAATTTGAAAGTAATATCCGTTCATATCCTCGTTTATTTCCGTGTATTTGACGTCATAATTTGGAGCCAGATAGACCACTGAATTCGGATCGGGTTTTGGGACGACAGACATATATTTTATGACCGACAAAGATTGCATTTCAAATCTCAGAGCAATTCGAATAAATGCGCCCTCTTGGTCTAATACCTGCGACTCGCCATATTTCGCATTTTTAATGGACAATTTGATATGATTGCGAGTCCAAACCAGGTCAAACGTTACCAGTTGACCATTAATTATATATTGTGTTTGTCCCGTTGAATATCCATGCACATAATCTATATAAATTTCGAAAGAAGGCGATATTAATTTTGTGCTGAATCCTCTTATAGTGCGGTCATCGTTTTCATATAATTCCATGGAACAATCGGACGACAAGCAATCGAAGATTGGCACTATTGAAATGTCTGTGGGAAATTCTTCGATAGGAGATTTAAGAATAACGGGAACGTACTTTTGCACTTCGTTATTGTTTTCGTCCATGATGCCAGACGTTGATGTAATTATACCAACACATTTGCCCTCTGGATAAAAACGGAGCGTCTCTTGTGTAAAATCTAGGTCTAGATGATCATTCAAATCTTGACATGCGCTAAAAGCATTGTTCGGATCAAAGTAAGACGAACCTCCCTTTTTAACGTTGAATCCGAACGAGCCATGCTGTTTGACGAAATTTTCCGCCAAACACGAACTGTAAAATCCCGCCAATGAATTCGAATATCTTTTACGGTTCATCGCCGTCAACGTATCCATGTATTGGTCCCCTATAAAATTGAAAGAAGATAGCTCATATGCCTTTGTGCCGCATCCGCCATGAGAACTACAAACTTCACCCTCGTCGTTTTTAGGACACTGAAATTGACAAGCATCCCCCGTAAACCCATAGAGGCAAGCGCATGTACCATCGGATTGACAGGCATCTGGCCGACCCGAACAAATAGACTCCAAATTGTAGCCATCGTATCCTGGACATGTTATTTCACATCCTTCGCCTCTCCAAGGACTTTTATAAGGGTCAAATTGAGTCAATGCGTTCTCTTCGATTTGTAGGACCGATTTGGCCACCTCGCATGCGCATTGACACGCAATATTGCATTTTCCACGACCAGAACAGGGCAAATTTATATATGGCAATGTCCCCGGACAGGATTCGTCCGCTGTCAAAGAACAATGTGAGGCCGTATATTGCAAAAAAGTTGCTGTTTGGCTGGACATTTTATAGGTTGGCGACGATTCATATATGGCATACAATTGAAATGGCCCATCTTGAATAGCGTCTTCTGATTTAAAGACAGGCGCGTCTGAAAACTGCCACTCTTCGATGTGAATGATGGCGTGCCATGTACGATAAGACTTTGCGACATACCATTCCAAAACTCCTGGCCCATACTTTTGCTTAAACTGAACGCGAAGGACGTTTGGAGTCCAAGTCACTTGAACAATCACGATCTCGTTGTCAAAATCAATTTCTTGTTCGTAATTGTCTAATAGACCATCATAATTTGCGGATATGACCAGGACACGTTTAAACGCAGGGCCCTCAATAGCGACATTGAATTTGTTTGGAGAAGTGTTCGGTGTCTGTGCTAGAAACGACGCACCGACAGAACGAAATACTTCCAGAAAATTATCTTGGGGCGGTGTCGTCAAACCGATAGAATCGACGATCTGGTCTCCCAACATGTTCGTCATGGCGTGTTTTGTCTTCATAATATTTACTATAGACCATCGAGCTTGGTGCATATACACGCGCTCCACTAAATCGACCGCTTCTAACTTTTCTTTCGAGTTTAGTACCAATGCAAGACCAGGAGCATCGTTATAACGCCAGTGGATGCTCTCAAACACCCTAGGAACAATAGATGAATCCGTCTCGCCGTTTATATTGCTCCATTCCTCTAAATATATAGTTGCTAATTCGCCTTGTTCCGCATATTCAGCAATCGTTAACGAACCAACCTTTATGGAATAATCTGTCATTTCTATGGTGCACGGGATGTCTTGTGTGGCGGCAGTGCCGTCTATCGCCTCGTATATTATGGGATTGGCTGAGTCTGGTATACCCACTGACCATGGATCAGCGAATGTGGGCGAAAACGTAGATGTACTCTGACCGTCAAACTTGACATAAATTTGGCGCTGGTCGTTTCCCTCTATAGCGATTGGTTTTTTTCCGACATCCGATTCTTGAAATTTGTAAAGAGACCAAACACCATCTTTAGCCACAGTCGGTAATATTAAACGATACATACCGTCGGTATGCGCAATGAATAATTCACTGGTAAATGAATGTATTGGTAGATTGAGTCCGGCCGGCACGCGGGTGCCAGAGGTATCTACGATTTCTGTCCATGTTAAGAAAACTATATCTGTTGGTGACCATGGGGCGCGCTCCACATCAATCTTATACAACTTGTCCAGTGTCAATGAATTGAGTTTGCCACCATAAGCATATATCGTTTGAGGGTTTTGGACCGCAAATGACATGTCTGATCTGGCTGCGGGTTCATCACCACTTTGGAAAGACAATAATGCACCAGGATCTGACGGAACAGTCGAAAAAAACGAACGTTGTGTTTCATCAAACGCGTGTAATTCTCCATCGACAAAACATAAATACCAGTTGTACAGTTGAGTACTCATTTGGTTGGGCATTCGTATCGGACGGCAGACGTTCCATCCGTCTATGGTAACCGTATTTAATGTTCTAGAGCCCGGCTGTAACTGAATTCCCCCATATTTGATTTTTATCTGATTATCCATGTATTCAAAATCATAGGTGTCTGGCCGGCACAAGTCATTCCAAATGCGCATCAGGTTCTTTATATCGCGTTGTTGTCGTAAAGGAACTGTCTCTGAACTCTCTGATAGACCAGACAATAGACCTTGGGGGTCCAACATATATTTGCGGGCCGATTCAAAAATGGTGAGATCATATTCGTATAAAAAGTTTTCGGGAAATAACCATTGGGCAGATTCGAAGGAAGTTGTGGAGTCTGCGTCCACTTCCTCCGAAATACCAATCGTTGGGTTATAACGCATAAACGTCGGTAGGGCACGGCAAATACCATTGTATGAATCACATATACCGTATTGAGAAGCCAGAACAGCTCCATACATACCGTCATTACACTGGTCACATGGCACAGAACACGCAAGGCCAGACCCGATTGCACATTGACAACGGCCCGGTAAACTGGGATCGGGACCTTTCACCCATTTTGGAACAGATGGGCCGTTTGGCCAATCGTTTTCATTTCGAATCTCAAATGATTCTTCTTGTGTTTCTGTGTCCAAAAGGCGTTCAGAAGGATCAACTGCAAAACATTGACCATTGCGGCCTGAACAAGCCAACTCTTTACCGTCGGATGGTCCAGAATCACACGTTAATTCACAAATTGGTCCAGAAACACCTATATTGTCCTCGTGATCGCATTTACAAATGGTTTTGGAACAAACACCTTTTAGTTGACCATCCGACAAGTCTTTACACCAAGCTCGCCATTCGGTTCTGCCTAAAGTTTCCCTCAATGTGTCTATACACACTGGTAATAGTGAACATTCCGAATTGTACAGATCGGGAATGTTTATTTTTGTTTCGTCGTGATAAACATCTTGGATCATACAAAAATCTGTAATGACAACGTTTTCAAGGCTACATAGACAATCTCTCGGAACACCTGAACTTGTATGCATATCAGATTTCGTATAAATATCCAGAAAATCTTGACGTTTCTTGCAAAGGCCCGGATCTTCGGCGCCATTATCGGCCAACATCGTTTCTATATGGTCCAGACAGTCGGTCGAACAATGTTCTTCATACCCAGAAACACGTTCTAAACATGTTTGGAACCATTGGACATTGGACTCGGAACATTCGTCCTCCATATCATCGAGAATTTCTATGGATGAGTCACATAATCCTTCAAAATCACCCTCAAACTTTGTTCCGTCAGGATAGAAATCCGCGCCAAATTCAGATCCGCCCAAAAATGGAATCGTATCTCTCTTCTTCTCGAAAGACTGTCGATAATGACAATACGCTGTCCAATTAAGAGAGGCCAGTCCCCGACATCTGACTTCGGCGATCTTTGGCCGCGCAAACTCTAATTTACTAGCGCATGTGTCTAAGTTATGTCTGGGAACGATGCAATCTGCGGCTGGACAGACCGCGGCACGGTAGCCGGGCATAACTTTCCAATTTTCGTAGAGACCGTTGCAAATTTGCGTGGTATCGGGAACCCAAGGCACATACTTTTCTTCAAATGTAGACCGCCATCTCGCGTCCACTTGAGAAAAATCAGGCGATGGACAATTCTCTTCTTTTATAATGGGTTCCGCACGAATGCGCGTCCATTGCGTAGGAATACCCGTGGATTCGGACCAAATCTCAAAATGGCCCACCAAACGCGAATGAATAGATCGGAGTGTGTGTGTACCACTTATACACTCAGAGTCTTCATGACAACGACGTGCGTGCAAATAACAATGAGAATCATGGTCCGTATGCGACCACTGAAGACACTCGGAATGGCCATGACAAGCCGCGCGACAATCGTCAAAAGAAGTGGCAGCAATGTCCTTGAATGATTCGGAAACTTTAGAAGTGTGTTTCTTTTCGAGAGCTGACGCTTCAACCGTTATTTCGTCAAATGAAGCACAAACTTGACCATTCACAGAGACAGAAATGTGCCATACCTGTTCAAAATATTTTTGGCCGGAACTAGAAGTCTTCTGTTTCTCTAAATGACTCTGGTGTTTGGCTTCAATACGCCAATGCCACCATTCGAAAGGATACACCTCACATTTAGTATTCATACCATTGACTATAACACGCTTTGTCACTGGATCAATCGATGCAGGTCCGCTAACACCCACAGATACCAATGTATTGTAATCGCCAGCCGTTAAAAGTCTCATATTCGAGATTTCTTTGTCGGAATCGGGTATCTTAGACCAACCCGAAACTCGAATAGCGGGCAATTCTTCCAGTGACCAACGCACACCTTTTACCAGCGGTGGTTCTTTGTTGCCATCTTCTAACCCCCTCGCCTCATTCAGATGTGTATCCTTACGTCTCACAACGGACATCTCGCCTTTTTCATTAAAGGACCAATCCGAATAATCAGAACGCTTTTCTTTTTCAACAGCTCCAACGACCGCAAATTTGTCAGCTTCTCGGAAATAAAATTGGCGCTTTCCCCCCGTCATTGCATCCGCGTATGGCAGTATCTGTTCACTGCCAGATACTTTCAACGATGATAGCACTGGTTCCGGACCAAAAGACATGATTTTCACTTCTGTAAAAGACCGGTCAATATCCACATCCGTTACATGCCAACTTAGTGTCCATTCGGAAGAACTGACGCGAGTTTCAATCTTTAACAAAGCTTTTTTCGACATTCGGATCTCCAAACTCGTTTGACTCGACAATGATTCATATTGAATATTTCTCATATACAACTGCTGATGTCCCATCAAACCGGATTCGCCCGTCCATTCGGACACCAACCCAAATGGAGCAGTAGTGTCCAAATTTGTGGCTGGCTTGTGGTTATCTAGACAGAATTGAAACCAATTTATATCAGACTCACATTGGGTCAGGGTTGATATGTATGGAGCGGGTGTTAGCGGACTATTTACAACGATAGCCTTTTCTTTTCCAAATCGCAAGACTGCCTGGTCCTCTTGAGGAAATCCCTTTTGTATATATCGATATGTTTCCGAATTAAATTCAATGGTGCCCTTATTTGGTAACGACGCATCGTTTACAAAAGAGGTATCGTTCACAACCAAATGGCCTAAAATGTCCAATTTTGCATTATACGTGACGCCATCAATTTTTACAGAGTCGATTGTTGCCGGCAGTGAAATATCGCAATAATATTCTCGGCTGATACGGTCATGGTTTGGTTTGAAACATTGTGCACCTTTGCGACAGGGGTTTCTATTTATGCATTTGAATGGTGTGTCGGATTCGCATTTAATTCTATGCGGTTCGCATTCTGGACATTCTAAAACTTGATCGCGGACGCCACAAATCTCCATATCCGCGAGTGTGGGCAATGGTTCCTGGCTCGAGATCCAAGTCGCGTCATTTCCATCGAGACAAGATTCTAATAATTTATCTTCGACCATCTGGCCAGTCCAAGACACGCCCCCCCATCGCTGATGAAGTACATTATCCTCGAATACACACCCTGATGGAAAGGCCGACCATTCGTCCGAAAAATCGATACTCGAAACATCTTTTTCGTAGACCGTAATCGATTCTTCAGAACTCAATGTCTCTGTCAATATATCATTCAAACATTTGATGGTAAAGGGATCGCCTATATAATCGATAGAATCTGCCTTTTCAGACGATGCGCCAAAAACAGAATCTGAACGAATACCATTCACGCGATATTCAACCTCACACTTCTGCCCAATACTCTCAAGGCTTGACTTTAATTTATTTGCTTCGTTTTCACCTGCAAAAAGTTCTATAGGCGTGTCATTGCATACCAAAAGATATGGTAAGAAGTGTCCAGACTCTGACTCGGCATTTATATACCACGAGGGTGCAGCAGACTGCACATTTCCGATACAAAACGTCTGTAGGTCGATCGTGTCTAATCTGGACGTACTTAATGTCAATGTCGAACACGTATCTTTGTCTACCGGCGTTCTTGAAGAAATAAATGCCTGGCGATATTCCATAACTGGCACTGACTCGGAATACACATTTATGATACCATTTATGCTAATATCGCCGGGTATTCCTGCATCCGGCAGCGCGGGCGAAACCGAATTTTTGCGCATATAGCAACTGAAAAATGTTTCTAGAGATGTCATTTTACTACTTTCGACGCGAATCTTGCCCACTGCCTCCGCACAAAAGGTTTGCCAGTCTTTATCAGCGTCCGTCGGTTCGGGACATGCCTCGGGAAGATCCAAACACAAGGATTCGACATTGTTCTCGAACATTGCGTCTGAACAACGCTTGGCGCGACAATACGTCTTGGTTTGACATGTATTGGCCGCTGTTTTGCGACAACGACCAATACATGTATCTTCCTGTAGGCGGATGGGATCCTTGCAATAATTATCAGTCGCTTGTATATAATTCGATGTCTGATCGTATATACAACCAGACTGTGCGTTGCAAATAGACTCGTATTTGTATTCGTAACAAATGGGTACGCGTTCCTTGAAAAATTCTTCTTCGTTTGCGTACGCTTCATCTCCACATACACCCGTCGTCCCACGGGGAGGTGCCAATGCCTTATCCACAGCGTCGCACCATGTATCGTCGCCATCATAATCCTCCATAAAAAAATTCTCAATTGTATTACGACAATCATGATCTTCATTGTACACACAGTCTGCAGTATTCAATGCATTCGGATACCAACCATTCAACATATTTACGCAAAAATCGTCCCACTCAATACTATAAATGGAATCAATGCAATCGTCCGATGCACCACATGCTACATAACCCAGTGAATTTGCGAAATTGCTGAAAAAACTTTTACCAGTATCGGCAGGGACCAAAGAATCCCATGGCGTTGATTTTTGGGCACAGAAAGAACCAGTTATATCACGACAATCCACATCAGAACTGCATTTTACAGGATCGCCAGCACTATAGAAAACACTATCCGCCATCATCTCCTCCTCAGCCACTGCAATGCCAGTGTCACATTCACCACGTCCCGTACAAATTTCCTTGTTATAGCGCGGACAATGAAATTCGCAAAATCGACCATAATGGTCCGGAGATGGAGGAGGCTCTACCTGGAAACCACGCTTCAAAAGGCGCTGGCGAGTTTCCGCGGTATAAGTATCATAAGGAATACACTCGCAACGATACTTGTTTGTATATGGGTTAAACCACATATCCAAATCATTACGAACGCAACGGCCGTGTCCAGAACACACCGGCTCATTCGCATTGCCACATTCAATTTCACAATATTCGCCCGTAGAACCAGAGGAACACATACAAGTCCCATCGGCCGCACATCGATTAGACGAACGTTCATTACTCGAACAAACACGACAGTCCGGATCAGGACGATAAAATTTTTGACCATTTGTATAATGATGGCCGCAAATATTCTGAGCATTCTCGTCGCCTTGTAGCTCATAATCAAAACCATCGTCACTCGTGGAGAATATAATCGTCTTGTCGTCTTGCAATTGACCCTCAGCCGCACAATAATACGAACAGCGGTTTGGTGAAGACAAATCAGAAGGATACCAATTCGGCTTGCATGCAGAACAATAACGATCAGGATCCAACGTGTCCAAATACTGACCCGCTGTATTATTCCACTTGTTACAAATGCACAAGTCGTTCGTACCATCGTAATCGGGGTTACAAACGCCATTATAGGAACACGTCTGTTCATTGCATTCCACAGAACATGGAGGGATAGTCATCGTCGGGAGATTGATATCCGGATAGTAGGACGGCATACATGTTCCACAATACGTATCCGGATCAGTGCCCATACAGGCACAAGTTATATGCTCGATATTATTTTCATTCGTTAATGAACACGCACCATGTCCATTACAACCAATGTTGAGTCCGTCCGTAGCGTCAGAAGACTTATAGACCCTAGACGAATTACAAAATAGGTGACAAGTCTGACCAAACCATTTTTCTTGACAACGTTCGCAAGCCGATCCTGTAAAATGGATATCTTCTGGCCAAATTTCATCGTAACATTCACAACCCCCATCTTCGGCACATGTACCGTGACCAGAACATGTAAATAACTCTGAACAAGAACAGTCGTCAGACTCCCATGGACTCTGACAATCACATACAGCTTGTTCGCCTTCTTTCAAACATTTGCCATGGCCAGAACACGCTGTTGGGAAACTGCGCGCACCAGGACAAGGCAACGAACAATCACTACCAATGAAATGGGCTTCACAATTACAGACCAAATTTTCAGCCGTATCCATCTCACAGGTACCATGACCAGAACACGGCAAATTTCCACCTGGACAAGTCTGGTCACAATTACGCCCAAAATAATTAGGCTTACACACACACTGCATCTTACCACCAATAGAACGACATGTACCCCCCTCCTCGGGACAACTTAATCCAATATCTTTACAACTCAAAGAACATTGCTCCCCACCCAAAGACGTAAAATAACCGTCATCGCATTCACATTCGCCCCGTTCGTTGCAAGAACCATGGCCATTGCACGCATTACAACTACCACCCCCGGAAGAAACTTCTTGACATCGAGAATTAGAACTACTCACATACGGCAAACACACTGTATTACATTTTGGGCCGAAATGATCATCAATGCATTTACCACGACAAGTTTCTTCTGTTTTTTCAGAAGCATAACAATCGTCACATAAAGTACCCACCCATTTTTGATGAGAAGGGCAACGACAACCCCAACGAGAACTAGAATTTCGATTCTGAATTATACTACAAATGCCCAAATGATCACACTGACATTCATCACAATAAACACCTCCAAAAACGCCGCCAGTATTCTCACACGTACAGCGACCGTCCAGCCAAACCGTATCATGCTGACACGGGATCAATATATTATTCACATACGATACAAAAAAATCTGTAGACATTGCTAAAAGCGCCACGAAAGATGCGGACACTAACAGACAGTATCCATAGGTAGCAACAGAACTCATTATAATTTTACATCGAACTCATTTATAGTATTATTTTCTAAGCCTCATTTTCTCTACATATGTGAAATAATTGCATTTTATATTTTACATATATATGGACACACACACAGACAAAAACAATGCAACAGTTACCACTAGAATTATACAGAGAAATAAACAGGTACCTGACCCTACAAGAACATCAACACGTGAGGACGGCCTATACATTTTTCACAGACATCAAACTGGCCAGGAAATTAAGATTCGAATACTGCAAAAACAACCTCACACCAAGGACTATCACCAACGGAAAGTGTATATGTACACAATGCACGCATCAAAAGGCCATGTGTATTGAACTAGAACCACTAAGATCCAAAATACTATGCAATTATTGCTCACAACACGCTAGATTATTTTTAGACATAAATATAAATGATTTGTTATGATGTTTGTTTCAAGTTTAATAAATGTATGTACATTGCAGCCATTTCGGCCGCGCGCGCTTCACGGGATAACTCTTTATGGTGCCAATATTCAAACCCCTTTGTTTTTTTATGTTCAATCTTGTCCACGCCTTTGTCTAGGGGTCTTTTTTTGTGATTTATTACTGTATCATCACGCCTTCGCTTTGTCATTATTAAGTCTTAAACTGTTTAAATATATTCATTTTTCAGAAACATTGTCGTGCGACCTTTGGCCATTGATCACCAAAATTTTGGTCATTGTTTACCAAAATTTTGGTCATTGTTTACCAAAATTTTGGCCATTGTCGTGACCAAAATTTTGGCCATTGTTTACCAAAATTTTGGTTATTGTTCACCAAAATTTTGGCCATTGATTCTTCAGAGCCCTGAACATTGATCACCAAAATTTTGGCCATTGATTCTTCAGAGCCCTGAACATTGTTTACCAAAATTTTGGCCATTGTTTACCAAAATTTTGGTTATTGATCACCAAAATTTTGGCCATTGATTCTTCAGAGCCCTGAACATTGATCACCAAAATTTTGGCCATTGTTTACCAAAATTTTGGTTATTGATCACCAAAATTTTGGCCATTGATTCTTCAGAGCCCTGAACATTGTTTACCAAAATTTTGGTTATTGACCAAAATTTTGGCCATTGTTTACCAAAATTTTGGTTGTTGATTCACCAAAATTTTGGTTGTTGATTCACCAAAATTTTGGTTGTTGATTCACCAAAATTTTGGTTGTTGATCACCAAAATGTATCTGATATTAATTATGGAAGAAATGTTGATTTAGAAATCGATCATCACAGACGTCCGAATCGACAAACGGCTCTCTACATGTCGGGCATTTCAACGTAACGTGTAAAGCGTATTCTTGCTGCATTTCGTGATGATATTCTGGAATTTTTCTGATTAATTCTGCTATACAGCCTGTATGAAAACGATGTTGGCAGGTTTTAAGATAGCAGATCCTATCTGCACGATGTTCGTCGCTGCAGATGACGCATTCTACTTTTGGTCCTGAGAACGACGCCAGTCGTTTGATGACTAATTTGGTTATTGTCCTGGGAGCCTCCAAAAGGACGTCAATGAAATCTTTTTCACACCATTTTAACCGGTCGCTATATTCTTCTGTGCATTCCGTTAACAATTCTATGGCATCTTTAACATTCGATTCTTGAAGGATACATGTTTCTACACACGGTTTTAAGAGTGTTTTGGTTTCTTTCAAGAGTCTCCTTTTCCATTGTGCCGACCAATGCATTATTTTATGAATGACTGCCACTGCAAGTGTGCATCTTTCGTGGACAATCGAAACTATGTGTACGTGTTGTTGGTGAATGACTGCCGCAAACATATTGTCAAAGAATATATGTTCAATTCTCGTATTTGTTATTTTTTGAATGGCAACGATGTCTGTGTTTTTCCCATCTATGTTCCATATCATGATATCTCCGTTTGCCGTGCCTGTGATGACATATGGTTGGTCGTCCATGGCCTGAACGGCTGTGATCTCCGATTTTGTCAGTGTGGACCAAAATTGAATATCTCCACTGAATTCGTCCACCATAAATACTATCCCTTCTGTTGTTCCACCGCAAATGCCATTTATGGTGCTCGTCACGCACAATATATCTCCGTCTAAGTCTTCTAGTTCGTATTCTTTTTGTTCTTTTTTAAGAGAAATGACTTTGTGTTCTGTGACTAAAGTTGGTCCATCTGTCGTGAGAATAGGCCCTTTCGTTTGTATGTTTTTGTGTTTGAGGACAGTTTCATCAAAAATATTCCATAAGGTTATGTATGCATGTTCGTCGCCCTTTTCTACTGTCCATATAGTTTGTTCACAGTTCCTCATGCACGATATGTATCGTGTGTGTGATAGGGCACCAAAGAGAAGACATCCTGTGTGTAAACACCATACATTCATTTCTTCTTCGCAAATGGTCATGAGTCGCGTTTCGTTGATTGTCATAGAAAGAACGGGCAGTGTATGTTTGACAAAATGCCGAATCGGTACAAAATTCGCGGCGGATTCGTACTCTAAAACTTCGCCGGTGACTAGTCCAATATAGAAGCAATCCATTTGCGAGACGATGGCACTGATTATATGTGGCGCTCTGTGACGATGTTCTTTGTTGATTGTTTTGTAATGAATTGCTTCTATGAGTTCTTTGGCGTACATGACAGATACTTTTGATCTAGGGCCTTTGGTCTTGACCACTTCGCTGCATATCTTTAGCTTCATGGGGATTATATGGTACATTTGGTCTTCGTAATAAGACCAAGTGGGCGTCACTATGGACAACGACACTGCTTCTTCCTCGCCGATAACCATTCCTGATGAAGTATGTATTTTACTGCCTTCTTGTGAATATATTGCGTTTATGATCCTCATCGGTTCGCCAAATACGCGTATCGATATATTTTCACATTCGAATGCGTCTATTTCCGATGTCGGCCATTTGAATAGTTTGACGCGAGTATCGGCTTGCCACAAATCTTTGGAAAGTATGGATAGGGCACATTCCAGCATTGTATTGGGCCCGTCGGAATGGTAATATTTCCAGATAAGTATGGGTTCTTCGTCGGAGAGTTGTAGAGAGAGGGGCGAACCGAGTGGAATCCAATGTATTTTCAGTGTTGGTTGGAATTCTATTTTAATGATGTGTCCATTTACAGACCTCTGTTGTATAAACGCGCCCATATGACTGGGGTTGGGTCTTTCCATCGGAACCCATCGGCCCGATTCTTCCAGTGGGGTGGTCATGCGCGCCGCGTCGAGTGAAGAATAAATATAAGAAACAACCATTTTGAATATATGTTTCATGTGATGATTTGGAGGCACCTTGCATTGTTCGTGGTAACACCGCAACATACGAATGAAAATGGCCACGTAATTGTGTTTTAGACCGTATTGGACCGATTTTTTGGTGAGTAGTGTCGCCGCCGCCGACGTAACGGTCTGTTTTGAGATATGGTTCATCATAGAACTGGAACCTTGTTGTAATATATGCGTGAGGACGCTCTTGAGTGCTATTTTTTCGTGATATTTCCAACACCATTTTTGTATTTTCAAAGATTCTATATCGACATGTTTGTAGATCCGATTTAGGATGATGGCGGCAGATGGATTATAAACATCTTGCTCTACGATTTCCAACATAGCAGATATGTTTTTTTGATACCATTGTTTCATGATATGTGGTGTCAAAAACAACCAGTTATAAGAGACATCCATGTTGTTTTCAATGACAGTATTCCAGATCGATTCACGGAGTTTTTCATGACGAAACCATTGTTTTGGAAAATCGAGGTATAGTGAGCGCGACAACCAAAGATCCGCAGTTATAGCCAATACATCCATATATATCTTTGGCCATTTGTTACAGAACGGAAATTCGGGTTCTGCTACGAAGGCAAGCAATTCATCCGGCCAATCCGCTGATTGACACTCGTATTCGACAATACCTTTGCTAGACAACGTGAAAAAACGCCCCCCCTCATCCGCGGACAATAGATTACGATGCGATTGTTTCAAACACATTTTAGGCACGCAACCCACAAAAAGAGCCAAATATTTCCCGTCGGAAAGAAGCAGGCCGGATTCCAGAGAAATCATACGATTTGCGCGCACTGCCACTGAGCCATACAGAGTACCCGTTTGAATATTATATTCTTTCAATGATTTCTCGGTCAATACAAATACTGAATTTTTAGAAAGAATCAGTTCATGAATCAGTTCGTGTCCAGTGGAAATAGTATGATGACAGATAAAGTTAGAGACGTACCAAATACATAAATATCCCATAGAATCCCCAGAAACAACGGTAGAAACAGAAGAGACGACGGCAGTTATCTTTGAATGATGACCCCTCAGTGCTTTATGTTCGGTTTTTTCGGAGTCAAAGACATGGAAAGAATTTTGTGTCCAATATACAAACAAATCTGTTCTGGGAATGGGACACCAACCAATTGGACGTCGGCCTATTTCATACGTTTGAGCTTCATATTCCCCGGCGGAAAAGACGTATGCCGTACCAACGGCATCCAGAGCGTACAACTTGGAATTTTGGAGGACAAGATGGTATAACCGATGAAGAGCATGGTGTTTGAACATGACGGTGCCATCTGTAGCATAACCACATATTTCGCCGGATTCTTGTCTGACAATGATGCCCGGCGAAATAAATTGGTCATTTGGTTGGATATCACGACTATCCAAGAAAAAATCGGCAACGGAACAGGTTTTTATTGCAGACGGATCTTTGGAATTTGTTTCCAATTCCAATACATCACCCCTCCGAACGAATGACGTTTCAAAAGCTTCCATCATACCGTATATAAACCGCCCTCTTGTAGTGTAAAATGGCAAGGCCAGGAAACCGTATACCGGCAGTTACTTTGTATGCTGACAAGAAAGAAGTCGAAACTGCCTTTGGAATTGCAACCAAAAGTTGGATCTGTATCACGTGTAAAAAAGAATTCAGTCTATTAGAATCCATGGGTGTACAAGAGTGCCATCAACATCCCGGCTATTTACAAGAAGATGGAGTCTGGAGTTGTTGTGGGAAAACAATATATCCAGCACGCTGGACCGAAGCAAAGCCAATTACGAGAATGTTTGACAACAAACAGTGTCCATACGTATGTCCAGCTGTCAAAGGCTGCCAAAAATGCGACCATAAAACGTCAGACCAACCGTACACCCACGAAGACGCCCAATCCATTGCAGAATTGTCGGCCTTATTACCCTTCCTCAATAAAGAACATCCTTTCATTCTCAGACCAGGGTTTGATCAGGGTCTTCTCAGAAGATGCGGAACTAGAAAAATAGTGGTGCCGCCACAAGCCGTCAGTGTAGAATATCAGAACAACGACGGACAAGTGGATACCTACAATGTAGTAGAAGACGGAGCTATTCCAGACGGTATAGAAATAAAAGCCCTGGATGAAAATGGACGAGAAATAGAAAAATGGCATTAATCTTTTTTTTACTATATATAAAACTATCATGGTTCGGTGATGGATCCCGTCCATGAAATATCAAACATAAGGTCGTTGATCCCAGACGAAATCAAAGAAATAAAAAATGGAGCATACGTTATACTAAGAGACAATGGTGCGTTATTCAACGCATTTCAAAATCAAGGCGTCCCAAGGACATGGAGCGAACACGCGTCGGATCTACCAGTCTATGACATGCCGGGATATGTTGGCAATGTTCTGATAGGAATAAGAACGCATACATGGCTACAGTGGGAGCATTCAGTCTGTTGTTCTTTTACACATGCATGTGATTGGGTCCGTTTCATTTGTTCGGGGAAAAATCAAGGGCCTTTTGGACAGACGAATTACACCGATACAAAGCCAATGATTATACAAAAAAATAACATAATTTTTTAATGAACATTATATTTTATACCTACACAACGCACATGTCGGATTAATAAGATGCCACCTCTCTGCACATTGTTGGTGAAAATAATGGTTACATCCTAGTTTGACCGCATTAGTCTTTGTCATTTGAACCCAGCATATACTACACTGTTCCATAGTCCTCTCCTCGGCCACCGCAATCGTTTTCTCCTCCTCAACCACCGCAAAATTTGAAGACGAACGAGACAATACATCCATTAACGAAACACCGAACATGATAACAGACAATACAAGTACGACATGGGCTATTTTTAGGATAAATGTGAAGCAGAATCCCAGTACAGCGTTTGTGAACACCAAACCAGGCGTCGATGAAGTCAACATAGCCGCCCCGAGAGGTACCATGTTTTTGGTCTTTGTAAATTTGGTCTTTGTAAAGTGTAAGTAAAAATTTGGTGAATAGTTGACTAAAAATTTGGTCAACTATTCACCAAAAATTTGGTCAAATATTCTGTATTTAACTGAACCTCTATTCTTCAAACATGACATCGAAATGGCAATTCCTTTATGCCGGCAACTGGGTCGACTGTTCGCCCGAGAATACCTCTGTTTTAGACGCGCGGTACAAAACGCCATCACTTGAGACGGTGTTTATGGTCAATGACTACGGCGAGCTTTGGGGCACGCCCGAGCAATTGACCATGAAATTTCGTATACATGGTGATGATGATGAGACCCGAAGTATGCTCCGTCGAGCTCCCATGGTTGCTTCTGGCAAAATTTTCGAAGTGAAGGATGGTCCCGTTCGTCGTATAATCCCCCCAGAAGCTGGCCTTGTTCTTTTTAAGAACGACGAGCCGTCTCAAGAGGAGTATTCCATCTCTGTGGGTACTGAAAAGTACATGGCCAAAGACGGTCGTTTGTTTATGAAAAAGGATCGCAAATGGGTCCCCAAAAATGTGGGTGAAACCCATTTGAATGCTTTAGAGTATGACGATGCGTTTCGTACGCGTTATCAATGGGAGTTTAAAGGTTCTTTTCGCTGGGAACGCATGCAGATCGCAGTTTCCAAGGTTGTGACCGATCTAAAGGGTCGCCAGGGTTCTAAATTACGTCGTTTGATGCGTGAATTTGAACCTACAGAAGATGCGACCGAGTATGGTCCTTATCAATTTCCTGATTATTTGTGTTCTGTGGGAGAAGATGCATTGGCGATTGCTGTTCAAGAAAAGTATCATTCTGAGTCCGACAATGAATGGAACTCTTTTGGACCGATGACGAATTGTCGCATTGAGAAAGCGCGTTCGGAAGGGCGGCCCATGGTGATGATCCAGGTTCGTGGCCACCCATACATGATTGTGTTTGATTCTGGTTCAGGTGCATCTGGCAGTGGTCCTGTGGTGGTGCGCCCGACGAGATACCAAAAAATATTGGAATCCATTGAGGAACAATTCGAGGCGTCAGCTTCTGGCACTCGCGGTGATCGTTTGTCTGCTCTTTTCGATTTATTGATGGAGAACAATATAAATCCACGCGAATTCCTGGCACAAGTGATCACCCAGCCCGACAACATTGCCACCATAATTCCTGTTGCCATTCGAGAACAGGTGACTGGTATTATGAATGAGATGGATGAAGATCGTGACTCTGGTGACATGGCGACGCGTATTCAACAGTTTATGCCGGCGTTGTTGGAGAAATTTAAGGAATGTGATATTCGACTTTCTACAACGGAGCGTTTGGAGCCCAAACAATTGTGTCTACCAGTACTTGAGACATTAAAGACTGGCTTGACCGTTCCCAGTTCGTTCAATTGTGATTGGCCGGAGATGGTGCAGTTTATTTATGGACATCAGTGTTGGAAGTTCAATGGTGCAAAAAGTGTTTGTGATATCTGTTCCGAACGTTCTGTCGGCCTAACGCATTGTGGTAATTCGCGCGCTTGTCTCAAGTGTTGGTCTGCGACTCTGATCAAAACGAAATTCACTTGTCCATTTTGTCGAGGAGATATTGGCGCGGGAGACCTCAAACTCGCAAAGCGTGCTACTCAGAACCGTAAACGCAAGCGTAAGGAAGTTCCCGTCCCCGAAACGAACGAGATGGGTCTCGACGAACTCCTAGAGGCTGTTCGAAAAGACGCTTTGTACAAAGACGTTTCAAAGGATACTAGTTATGCCCTTCGCAAGTGGTATATTATTCTATTGCGTCGTGGCCTTGTAAACATACACCAGCGTCCTGCGAATGAACAAGCTTCAAAAAAGTTTGAGGATGCTCTTAAAATATTTAAACTGATCTAAAATAATTATTTTTTTGGTAAACATAATGTGTGTGGAGCTATTCTATACATCTCACTGGCTTCTCTGTATGCTTTGAGTATATTATTCTTACAGGCCGTGAACGCGGGCTTATTTATGGAGTAAGAATCTAATGTGTTGGCTTCTGGTAAGATGGAAGCTAGATATTTGTCTTTTGGGATGACTTGAACACCCCCCAGGCATAGTCCTCCTTTCATGATGTACAGGATGGAGACAATGAATGTTTTGATGGGGAATAGGGCGGGCGTTTGTATTCCTAGGGGAAATTTCCTGGTAATGAGCGACCAATAGTCACATGTTTTTTGCGCATACAAAGAGACTACATCGTCGATCGTCCTGTCTTTGGGTATCAAATTTCGAAAAATATGGCGGCGATTCATCTGATTTATATACAATTGCACTATATTTGTGAATATGATGGCTTGTCCCGATTTTTCGCAAGTCTTAATGTATTTTTGCACCACTTTTTCTGCCTCATTCTTCATCTCTACGTACTTTCGTTGCTCCATGAATAGTCTTTCATTGCTAAACATGATAGCTTGTACTTGTGCCCTGCTTATAAACACGTGTTGTTGCTGTCTTATTGTGTCGCTAGACATTGTATTGATTTTGAAATTTGTATTTCGAACTAATTTCATGGGATCTTTATTTTCTTGATGTGTGGCGGTGACTCTGTGGTCCATAAACCATGTATCTGACTTGATGGAATCGTATCGAATACCGGATATTCTGCAGACATAGCCTCCGTCAGAATGGTCGATATTGGTACACTGGCATTGTTCATTGCACCAATGCGATTGCCCTGTACCACAACACGTGTACATATTTCTGTATTGTTTTTTGAGGGTGCCGCGATTTGCCCAAGTCGGATGGTCTTTGCATAACGATCGTATACACGTATGGGTTATGTCGCCTTTTCGCCAATGGCCTCCAATAATTTGTTGTATGTTACATCGATCCATGGAACATTGATGGTCGGGACAATGAAGGAAGGAATTCTGTTCGCGCCACTGATCTGAAAATATTTTTTCTAAAGAAGCAGAATCCATTTCAAACGGGGACGTACACTCTTATAATATATATTCATAGGTCATAGGATTTAAAAATAATTCTGTACATATGTGATTTTTATATTTGAGCTCTATATTATTTATCGTCAAAATGTGGGCGACGTTTTCGGACAAAGTTACTTGTATGTCGATGGTGCTGTCTTATTTATCCGCAAAAGACACGGCCAAATTCAGGATCCAATGTCGTGCCGGGGTCGCGGACACCGAAAGGAGTAAAGGAAACTGGTTAATCTATGTACAGAGACAATTTCCTATCAAGAAATGTGGTCGATGTCCGGCGATCTGTTCTATTCGACAGGTCGAACATTGTCCGTTATGCGAACGTTGGGTCTGCCTGGACCATCTCGAGCCCTGTTTCAAATGCCACCGCATTTTTTGTTCCAGTTGTCGCGGCTTCTGTTGCTAAATAGAGAGGGATCCGCGAAGGTGGAACCTTCGCAATGCACCGAATGGCAACGTTCATCCAACCGGTCCACATTGGGACTCCCGAAAATGGATGCTTTGTAGACTCTGCGAACTCGGCATGGAACAAATCAAAAACAAAGCGAGCATTTCCGATGGCTTTCTGAGCATTTCCGATGGCTTTCTGAGCATTTCCGATGGCTTTCTGAGCACTTGCCTGCCAAAAAATGGACAACACCATTTTACCAAAAGCATATACGTCCATTTTGCGCGCCATTTCGGACACAGAACAGTTCCAAGAAGCTGTGAATTCTTTGGAACATTTGAAATATTCAGTTCCGCAAAAAGCGGGCGTATTTAATGAATACGCAAAATCAAAATCGACTAGACAAAGGCGAGAACGATATAAAATAATATTTTCTGGTTTAATATCTCGATGCGCTCTTCCATGTTTGTGCAAATGTTCAATTCCAGAAACAATACCATATAATTGTTTGTGCACAAAAGACCAATCGAACGGATTCGATATAATATCAAAAAGATCTCGTTCGCCGAGCTGCATGCAAATGATTGTCGTATGGGAGTCATGCGCAATAACTTTTTTAGGATGGCAAAGGTTAGGATGTACCGACATCTTCATTACTGCCGTATTATTTTGAAACATTCCCAAAGCATCACTTTCAATTGGTTCTTTGTGGATTTTCCATAAATGTTTACGTTTGTCTATGAAAAATGTCGATTTGACTGTTGTAAATTTTTCAACAGGTCGGCAATCTACGGGTATTCCATCTGTAATACATTTTGTTTTTGCATGGCAACAGCCCATGTCTTGGAAAAAAAAGACAATATTTATACTATAAAGGACAAGTATCAAAACACCAGATGTTTGCCACTCAAGGAACCACAAAGAAACAAAGAAAAATGCCCATAGAAACGTCCGTAAAAACACCCGAAATGAATCCCATACGCGCGTGGTTCACAAAAACATTCATCAAAGTCCTGAAAGCGTCCATCTTTTCAGGAAATGCGGATGCACGCAGGGACGATCTCTAGAATTTCAAAGGCTGCCAGGACATGACAGATTCCAATCCAATATTCTCCAAATCGTCGTGTCCACCTATCGCCACAACTAAGTCTGGTTCCACGCGGAAAATTTGAGGAGATGTAGTACCAGGAATACCACGGACAGGATGCAAACGACGAATCTCTTGTACTTTTGACTTTAATTCGAAAGAAGAAGCGACCACCACAGGAGTGTACGGAATGTTTGCCGAAGACAGTTCAGTACAAGTATCTACAAAATATTGACAAAAGTCATAACCAACAACTAGCAAATTCATTTATAATATACTTGTACTATTTATACTCTTTACTTTTTTGAAATGAGGATCACAGGAATATACATAGTTAATGTAGAAGAAAAAACGTGTCGTTATAAAGACCAGTTAAACTTTGTCAATACATTCAGCAGAGGTTCCGTTCGTGAATTAATGCACGAGTTTGCCATTCATGCCGCAGAATCACTTGACGAACCAGAACGTAAAATATTCCAACATACACAATTCACCTTTTCGTGTCAGCGGATCGGTTCATATGCCATTGTGTTCGTCACAGACCAAGAATATCCATCCAGAGTCGCGTTCGAAATACTCAGGAATCTATTCGAAGATCCTTCAGATATAAACATGATCAACATCCTCGAAAACCGGCAGGACGGAACAGATGCCATCTCGAGAGTCAAATCCGCCATCGACGAAACCATGGTGATTGCCCATGAAAATATCGATAAGGTCCTTGCCAGAGGACATGACATTGACGGACTCGTTGAAAGATCCGCAAATTTGTCCGCCAGTTCCAAAATATTCTACAAAACTGCCAAAAAACACAACAGATGCTGCCAAATATCCTAACGAATAAGACCGTGCTGTTTCAACTTATTATAATAACTCCATTGATTGTGAATAGATTCATCCAACTGATGTTTCAAAGAAGATATTTCTTGTATTTTATCACAATGGTGCGACCGCAATTCGTAAAAGGCTGTCTCACATTGGCGGAACTTGCGACCTAAATTGCTCATTTCTTCATGGATCGCGCGCAATGATATTTGAGATTCTTCGTTGTCCTCCACGATATGACGCTGAACAACCTCGAGATCACTCAACTTATGACTCAGGACCATATTCTCTTTCTTTAAACGGTGATTGTCCTCCACGATAGAGCCAGAATGTTCTTGCAAAGACACTTGCAGACTCTTCAACGTAGTTTCTGGATCGGAGACCAAACCTGTACATACTTGGAATACTTCGGTCAAATAATGCCGAATAGCCGCGGTTGGTTCTGGTACCATAAACGCCTTTGTTTTGTCAAGCCATTGGGCCACAACCTCTGATTTCAGTTCGGAATGGACACTAATAGGCAAACAGCCGGCCGGACAAAAGCGGGAACCCACCAATGTCTCGCGAACACCGCGGGCATTGGTAAACACACACCGATCAGAACTGATACACATTTCTTTGCGGACGGTCAGAACTTGATCATAACACCAATCCATATAAAAGGCCGGCGAATCGCGGAGACTCGTTTCTGGGAGGCTCAATAAAGGGACGCCGTGCTTTGTGCCTCCAACAGAACCAGTATAATATCCACAAAGTGTTTCGAAGAGGGTAACATACTCTTTTTTGGGAGGCTTTTGCTTATCAGAAAAATCAGCCAATATATCCACAAATTTTTGACAGTTAGCACCGCGGACTTTACATTTGTACATAAACTCATTATAATATTTAGAACGAAATGTATCAAGAACGCGCTGATAATCTATCACCTTGCTGGTTTTAGGCATATGGCGGCAGATTTCGACGAAGCGGAAGACTAAATTTTCGAAAGTAGGCTCTTGTAATTTTATCCGTGCCAATTGGATCGCATGCCATCCGCTAACAAACTCTTCGATATATTGCATCTTACCGAAAAAAGAATCTGATAAATAAAAAACACATATTCTTTATACTCTTATTTTTGTTTCTTCTACTTCTTTCATTTCATAACCCAAAATTTTAATCCGATTTGGTGGCACAACCACAACCGTTGGTCTCTTTATCCGCACTTGCCAAGCCAAATAAAAACCAAATACGCACGAAACCGCTATAATCGATATGGAAACGGCCGCTTGCTCCCAAATGACGGAGAAAACGAGACCCGACATCAATAGAACATAAGATACAACCGTCATTAAATAATTTCTCTTTGAAATTTCAACGGTCATTTTTATTTTGGCGAACGTCAGTTTATACTGACCAATTTTTTGGTGAATGAACACCAAAAAATTGGTCGTTGATTTACCAAAAAATTGGTCGTTGATTTACCAAAAAATTGGTCAATGATCACCAAAAAATTGGTCGTTGATTTACCAAAAATTTGGTGAATGAACTACCAAAAATTTGGTGAATGATTACCAAAAAATTGGTGAATGATTACCAAAAAATTGGTGAATGATTACTAAAATTTTGGTGAATGATTTGTCGTGACCAAAAAATTGGTTGTTGATTTTCAGAGATTGGCAACTGGATTTACTAAAATGTTGGTCATGACTATTTAGCGATGAATCCAATTTTTAAAATGAATATTCATAACACACCGGCAAATATCTCCACATCTGTCCAGAATATAGTTGCGGATCTCCACTCTTCAGAGTTTGCGGACGCGAATGTAGATTTACAAATCGATACGATGGGTGTCCTCAACTACACAATAGGCATGAAGCTTCGAATGACCTTCGTTGACAGTTTTAACGATGATGATATCGCTGAATGGCGGGATATTGCTCGTAAACATGGTGCTAAAAATTTGACAACGAGAGTGAATACATCATCCGGCCATATTGATCTCAACATTGAGTATTTAAATGGTTCGTCATCTAAAATATCAACGAAATGGCTTCTTCGAGCGGTTTCAATACTGGCCGCCAGTTGGTCTTATCATCAATTACATCTGTTGAATCATGTTCGATATCCGTTCCCGAGCGCATAGTTCGTGTAAAAAAGCCGGTCGCCCTGCAAGAATCCGAGACTGCATTTATAGAAAAGACGTTGCATTATATTTCTGAGATTCGTGGTGCGGTAAAGACGGATTTGGTATTGTCTACGAATACGCGCTATCCTACACGCTATATTGTCATGGTTCGAGGCTTGCCGATGATGTCATTACCAGATTTTCAGAATATCCGCGATATGAACGATAATATTCGGTCTATCACTGTATGTATGTCTGACGAATCTATAAAGATTGACGTTTGGCGACAGGGTAAGTCTGCAAAAGGCAAGCGTAAACGCGCAAAAGAGAAGCAAATCAATGCACAGTATGATTTATCTTCTACGGATAAAAGAGATCGTAAATGTCTAGCGCAATTGTTGTTGCGTTTAAATCAGATGGATGACATTGAGTGTCAATTTGTTATGCGTATTGATACGAGTACACCTGAGTTTTATATCCTCGACCTGCATATTATGGATTCAATCCGTTTGGGACCATTGGAGTCGGTGTTGTATGAGTGTCGATCATTTTGTAATGGTTTTGAGTTTGATTTTCCGCATCGAAGATTACGGGCCAGGTGTTTGAGATTGGCTGCGCCTTTAAAACGTCGGACCTTAACCCTAAAACACAGATAAAGTTAATCCCGTTTATTTTTGTAATTCTGTATTAATATGGATTGTATATGTCCATAAAATGTACGTCCGACGTACATTTTATTCTAAATATATGCGCGGCATGAAAAGACGTACAAGACCAAATGGTTATTTTTTATTGATTCTAATGACAGTTGCGGGTTTCCTTTTTATATATGTATTTATAAGAGACAAAGATATGCCTCTACGTCCACCCGTGCGTACTCTACGTCCACCCGTGCGTACTATACCACCAAATATATGGTTTACATATAAAACAAATAAAATAGAAGATATGCCGACATTATTAAAAGCGAATGTGCAGAAAACTATACGTATATACAAAAAAATGTTATATAAAAAATGGAAACAAGACGTCAACGTGAATATTTATGATGATACCCAATGTCGCCCTCTTCTGCAAGAAGTCTTTCCAAAATTAGTGCCGTATTTTGACACTGAAAGGAAAGGAATGTATCGTGGAGATATGTGTAGGGTGGCTTTATTGTGGAAATATGGCGGGTACTACTTCGATCTAGACATTGAGGTAATCCGACCAATTGATTTGTCGTTAGATGTGGAGTTTGCTTCTTCGTTTGAATATCCTCGCCACGGCCAGGTACAGGGTATTTTCCAAGCTTTCTTGGCTTCAAGAAGCAAGCATCCAATTTTAATGAAATCCTTCGAGAAAATGTTACTATGGTACGAAAGGCCCGACGAAAGAGGTACTATTATGGGTACAGAGGCAATGTTTCATGCGTATAATGAATCTGAAAACCGTGGAAGAACAGTGATGCTCGAAGAAGCGAAAGGAAATTCGGAACTCGGTTTGAAAGATTGGTCTAAAAGACTAATGTCTTCCGAGGGATGTTTAATGATTGTGCGTTCGTCGGAAAGTCATTCATTGCCGTATTTTTATTCTAGAATCCTTGGTATCGAACCGAACTGTCCTTTGGTAAAGGAGCACGCCAAACTATTGTCCGCAGTATGTCTACAGAAACATATATTTAAGCAAAAGTCGCGTCCAGACCTGCATATATGTTTTCATAGGATACACGGTGCGTGTATCATATACTCGTCTGTAACGGTAAAAAATGCGATGTTTGACGATTTTATGGAAAGTATTGGTTGTGAAATTTATCCCGTCCATATTGACAGTAATTTAAATGAAATGGTGAAGATGTATGGTCATAAAAAAATAGACGTTCTAAGAATTGGCGGTCATGAAATGAATTGGCGGTCAAAGACGATACCGTGGGACAAAATAGAACAACTGTCTATTGTTGAATCTGAGGACTCCATACCGGACGTACCATCTCGTTTTTTACCATTTTATAAAGATCGCAATGAACATAAACTATCGATTGGGTTCATAGCCGTGTCAAATATTTGTGGCGTTAAAAGCGCTCCAAAAAACATCGACTATTTACACCAAATATTTGACACTCGTATAGTCCAGGAAGAATGCGATAAATATTCTGTTGCAGTCATGATGGATCGTTTTTTGGATCAGAACGACATATTGCCACAATATTTAATAGATATGGAATCTCGTTCCTGTGATAGAAAAAAAGAAGAAGTGTATAGACAATTTAAGTATGTTTTTAGGAGGAGTCAATGCACAATCGGCAGTTCTTCTTTATTGGAACGTAAAAACGTGGTTATGATCCCATATGGACCGAGTAAGATGTTGCAATTTGAAGGAATTTCAACCGAACGCAAATATAAATGGTCGTCTTCGTCCTATGTGTTACCCGAAATGGCCCCATACGCCCAAGATACCGACGACGACAGCATTAAAAATAGCTATTTTCTGCTTTCTTATGTATTTGAAGACAGTCTCTTGTACACGGCCTCCATGTCCGGTACCATTCCTGTCGTGATCGGGCCTAAAGACACTGCGTCTTCAGTGTATGAATATTTTCATGGTGGGATGCCGCCATGGATTTTTGCCAAGTCCCTTCACAATGCAAGGCAAAAAATGTCTGAATTGTTGTCAGACAAATATAGATTGGCAACTAAAATATCAGACAACTTTGTCTGGTGGAAAAATCAATTATCGTTTTTACAAACAATGATAAAAAACAACAAAGAAACAATATAATTTACACATATGAGTTTTTTATTTATCGTATGTAAATGTATAGTAGATTTCCAAGGATGACCTCATTTATGAAAGAAGAGGTCCAATTGCCAGCGAATCTGTTGCATTTGAAACCCCCATTGCCTCTGGAGATTCGTGGCGCAGGTCAGTTATGTCGTCCATACACCACATGGGCGTACGCGAAATGTGTGAGCGGACATCTGCCTGTTCGTAAGACGTCGGGCGCTGCCGGCCATGATTTGTATTCCGTCTCTGCGGCGGTTGTTCCGGCGGGTGGTTCGGTGATGATTGACACTGGTCTTGCCGTCGCATTGCCCAAAGGTCATTTTGGTAAAATTGAAGGCAGGTCGTCTTTGGGTATGAAGCATTCTGTGGTACCTTTCGGCGGCATCGTTGACGAAGATTATCGCGGTGTGATCATGGTAAAGTTGTTTAATCATGGTCCTGAAGACTATTGCATCACTGCAAACGACAGAATTGCACAATTGTTGGTGCAAAAATATTCGGCACCAACTTTTCAAATGTGCAAGGAGTTGTCTACAACTGAACGTGGGGGGTTCGGATTTGGTTCAACGGGGCGTTGAGACTATTTAGGTCCAAAAAATAAATATTATATGTATCGTTCTAATTACAAATCATTGTTTCGATGCCATACATTGACTGAATGTGTAAATTATTCTCTGGATTCTTCGGTCTCTAAAGCCGATTTATTTCTTTTTCTGTTGGATACTTATGACATCTTGTTGAGCCATGCAGATGGCTCAATGATCTTTGACGACGATGACGACCTACCCTACTTGAGACTGGCCGAAAAATTAGAGAAATACGCATTTGTACATTGGCATACATTATTCGACCGCATCCCTGGTCAATTAAAAGGTTGGTGCGAAGGTATGTTTTTGTACGTGTGTTGTAGCAAATGTCGTTGGCTGGCTTCCAAACCGGGCTGTACTGTAGTCCCGTCAGAAACGCGAGATTGGATGAAGGAACATCGTTTGAGAACACATGCGTCGTATGATACGGCGAGTTGGACCGCGGGGGATCTGTTAAATGCACTAGATGTTCTTGAAATGAAATGGTTTGAGTTTAAAACAATAGATCAGCATTTTATGATTTATTTGAATACATTGGAGTTTCGTGCGGCCTGGTTTGTTGCGCATACAGCGCCTTCGGGCATATACGACATTCAAAAACATCGGATCAAAGTATCCGAACAACAATTTCAAATTCATCCCGCACTTTTGCATGATTTTTATGTTCGTTTTATGGGATTACGCCGTTCATTTGCCCAGTCTATCATGTTTGATGCTCAACCTCCCATTAAGAACATGCCAGAATCAAGATGGGACGAATTCATCGAGAAAGAAAATCGCCATTTAAGCATTCGTAAATTTAGAGACCGAATTGCCGATTTAACCTGGGAAAATATGGCGCGGTTGTCCGATACCCCCCGTGTATCTTACGAGTGCAGAGGTTCCAGAGTTTCTGCCTACCAATCTGTAGCTTCGAATCGACCATTGTCGCTACTGGACAAATTAAATAGCGTTTGTGCGTATTCGAAGCCTCCAGTGGTGCACGCCAATAAATTTGTGATTGAGGGATTGCATTTACAAATGGTACATGCCCATTTTATGTCAACGTATTCGGTGAATTTCAAGAATTTTTTCTTTTGTTCGTCCGAAAAGTCTTGGAAACATCGCCAAACCCTAATCACATCAGTTGTGCCCATTATTTTGGAAAGAAGGAGTCGGTTTGACGTCATGCATCGTGGACTTATACATTTAGTCCCAGTGGGGACGTTTGCCGAGGCTTTTCAGCTCTGGTTATTGATTGTCCGACGTGATTACCGAGGTATTTTGTACGGTAGTATGGATTTTGGACGTTTGTGTAGGATGATGTTCGATCCACCCGAGGCCGCCCAACAAAGACAAATTTCCGAAGGAGCAGTAGCCTATCAATGGGACGTATAAAAAGGTAATGTATATATACAAAATGCCATGGCGTTATTCTGGGTCAATTGTAAGTATTTTAGAAAAGGAACGCAAGCAAGCCGAAAGCAGGAAGAAACGCCAGTTCGAAGAGGAAATCCCTTCATCTGAGGAAGAGGAAGAGGAAGAGGAACTGATTCAAACCTTTCCAGACAATGAAAAAATGATTGTCCAGCGTCAATCAAACAACGACCTTCTGTGTGGTCTCAAATGCTTGCAGAATATGTACGGTCCACATATCACAAATCGTGAAGAGATGGATACGATCGCCCAACAGTTACAATCAGAAAGTGGCTACGAAATGTATAATAAAGAACTCGGTTTTTATGACATACAGGTGTTGCAAACGACACTTCAACAGAGAGGTAAATGGGTTCAAAGAGTGGATATACAAAAAATAACACCAGATTATTATTTGAAGGCTATCGAGATGAATCCTACGTTTTCTGGATACATTGTGACAATGGGAACAGAACTAAAACACTATGTTGCTATACGTTTTTCCGGAAGATATAAAAAAATAGATTCTCTTCCGGGTGTGGAGCCGTGCTATATAGAACAAGAAAATCTGTTTAGAACGCGTTCAAATGGACATGTGTATTGTTCTGAGAGTTGTTCGGCGCCGGTAGTGTCGCTTCATGCCGTCGGAAATTCTCCATTTGTGGAATATAATCTGTTACATGGCGCTTGGCGGGAACAACTGCCAGCGGCGGATGTGATGCACCAGGCCATTTCAAACGCTATAAATTATTCATGTCAGCGCAAAAAGATACCCAGAGGACCAGTCTCACGTTTTTTTGACCGATGGCAGAACGTACGCATCGAACCGGACGAGACTGTCTATGAATTCTTAAACTCGAGCGTGCTCGACCAATTGGTTCTGGAAAAGGACATGCATATTCACTTTGGAAGTCAACAGACCGTCATTCGATGTAAAACTCTTTCACAACTGTTAGACGAACTAAACAGGATGCAATGGATCACTGCAGACGGTTATACTTTAGAACAAGAGGGCATTGCAGTATTCAATTCGGAAACGCCAAAATACAATTCAATCGATTGGTCCAAGGCTATACACATAGGAAAGGCACAGCACCCACAAATAGGTGGATTTTATACGTTTAAATCGAGTGTGCAAGGTACATGTACCGAGAAAGCGTCGAATACTTACTCTGTGAGAGATCAGGAAGGTTGTTTGCACGTTATTTATAAAAAAACAGTAGAAAATGTTATTAGTAAGTCTTAGCAAATCTCATTTGAATCTTCTATGCTATAAATTTGTATTTTTCTTTTACATTCCAAAACAGATACTTTGAAATCCGACGCCTTTTCAGTAAATGTTGTCTACAAACTGGACATTTATGTTTGACACGTTTGTCAAAGTCGTTTAAACAACCCGGGTGTCCTACGCGCGTGGTACAGTGACAATGTAACACTAAATAATCTTTAGAAATATCAAAAGGCATTCGACATTCGCGACATTCCGGCCGTATATCCGTAGATCTCTTTGGTATTTCTTTTTTCGTTTGATAACCAACTTCTCCAAGCGTATTGATCATTGTATCCGAAAAACAAATGTTGATAGATGTATCATTAAACCATAGTAATCGAGACCGAGTTAATTTCTTTTTCTCCGGAGTGTCCTGCCTTATAGCATCCAACCATGCGTCGTAACACTGGCGGGCAGAAGGATCTAAAAGGATGGTTGCCGACGATTTTATATATATTTCGCCCTCTTCATAAACCTTTTGCACATTATTACCAGCTTCCAGAGCGCCGAGATTTTCTGTCAAACGCTCCAAGACAGATTGCATCGTCCATTGTTGACAATAAGATTTACATTTGGACAAAATTTCGTGCGGACTCGCTGAAGGATCAATTGAAAATAAATCGTAGATAGACATCCTTAATTTAAATTAGTGGTGTAAGGCAGATCCGTTCTTCTTTTTTGGGTTTTCCAATAACACCTTCTTAGAGCAATATATAGGATAAATGAGAAAAAAATACCACAAAAAAAACCGTTTGTCCAGTATAACGGAAAATGTATATTCGTCGTTTTTAATGCAATTTGTTCCATTTTATCGACGACTTTTTGGAACATTTTTTCTTGATTCGCAAAATGTTCTGATGCCATATCTTATTGAACGACACTATATATAGACCAAGACAAAAAATACCATGTATCGATTCGTACTATTAGCGGTTTCAATCGCGCGTTTGACAAATGCTTTCGACATGTCTACTTATATAAAGCAATATAAAGCTGCTAGAACAGAATATAGTGCGGCTATGCACGATGTAAGATTGACAGAGGGTCCATATAAAGCTGCAAAAGGAGCCTATTTGGCTGTAACCGAAACATATAACGATAATTTAGATGTAGAGAAAGAACATACCGATCATCCTTATGAACATCACAACGAACATCACAACGAACATCACAACGAACATCACAACGAACATCATGGCGAAGATCACAACGAACATCATGGCGAAGATCACAACGAACATCATGGCGAGCACGCTGTTTGCCAAGAGATTTGGCGACCTGTATGTTGCTCGGGCATTACTTATTCAAACGGTTGTTTTGCACACAATGCTGGCCACAAAAAAGATGTCTGTAAAAAGGGTGAATGCACTTGCGAAAAGTTTGGATGCGATGCGCTGCAGGAGTCTAGACACCAATGTACGCATGGACGTTTATGCCATGGTTCTACTTTTACTTGTGATAATTTCATTTTAGACGAACCGCGTATGTGTTGTAAAGCAATGACACCCGCTTGTCTGGCATGTGAAGGCGGTGTTGACGTCAACACGTATTGTAAATGCAATCCGCTCAAGAATGGATGTCCGATCCAACTGGCCCAGGAAGCCAGTAAAAAACTAGGAGATAATTACCAGTTTGACTTTAAGTTTGAGTGTTTTTGCCCTGGTGGGGGTCGTTGGCATACTGTCCGGGTTATCGACGGAAAAGTTGATACGTCTACCGCTCCAAAGGAGGCCGAAATACGCGCAGAGTTGACGGCGATGGCGGAAAGTTTGAGGAAATCTTCCGGCGCATCTTTGGCCATTACAGTTCCGTCTCCGGCAGCTCTTGACATTGACCACTGGGTTTTGTCGAAATATTGGAGTGTCACATTGGACGGATTGCTCCAAAGATCCGCCCAGTGGTCGTTAGGCCATCGTGGTAAATTTGCATTTGATACGAACAATGAGGGTCAGTTGGAAGGATTAAAAACGTGGATGGATATGGATCCTCGGATTGCGGACGAGGAGATTTCGATTGCAGTGAAAGACATTCGTCCTCTGAGTCGTAAAATGACTGCCGTCTCTGTCAAAAAACTACGAAGCATCAACGATGCTATAAAGAGCGCCGAGGAGGAGCACGCGCATATGGAAATGGAACTTCGTTCGATGAAAAATAATGAAAGGTCACTTGTCTGAATAATGGACTTTAACAAGTAGAATTTAAATCAACATAAGTAACACTTATTCTTAAACATTATAAAAGGACATATATTTTGTGTAAAAAAAAAATGGAACGCTACATCGAAATGGGATTTTCTAGGTCACAGGCTGATCTAGCCGTTTCTAGATTTAATGATGATCTTCATGCCGGTACACACTGGCTTATGACACGAGAATCGATGGGATCGGTACCAAAGCGTTTAAAAAGAATGGCTCCAAAAGATACTCGCTCTTATCTTGGCTCTATAATTCGCTTATCGGGTCAAAAATATGTTATTGACGAATTTGACGAGAAACATGCCCTTGTACGTCTCCGTGAAGAGAATGGACAGAAGGCACAGTGGGAGCATATAGGCGATGGTCGACTGGAATGGATCTCCGTGCAACATCGTCGAGAAAATATAACTGTACCCCGTACCTCCTGGAAACGCGAGGTTGCGGTCATTGATTTTCCCATTGATCATATAGAGGAGGACCAAAAACGTCAAATAACTTGCAGTAATGCGCTCTCAAAGATTATTCGTTTTGGCCGTCCGACAGCTCGAGTATCAGATTGGGAGGTCTGGAAATCCATTGTGTCTCTCACTCGTGAATTTGTTCACGAACCTTCTGGCACGAGGCCAAGAGGACCGTTTAGTAATGACATACACGAGTTCCGTTTGGAAACAATGTCGTATCTGCATGCGGTTTCAGATGTCTATAATATCCCCCCCGACTTATTTAACGAATGGTTATTCGATATCTCTGAAGAAGAATTATTGAATAAATATCCAGAGGCCATTCGTTCAAAACTTGCAAAGACGATTGCCATCTGGAAAAACCCACAACCATATATGCGCAAGGTTTTAGAGAAATGGCGTAAAGATTCCGTCCCACTCGTGTTATTTGTATGTACATCCGTCAATACAAAAGAGGCACAATTCTCGGTCATTTTTCATGATATGACATTTGTCAGACCAAATCGTTATGAACCGGGAATGCATAAACAAATACAACGACTGTTTTTTAACATTTTCCCACAGACAAGGCCGAAAACCATTACACAAGGTCCCATGGACGCGAATTTCTTGAGATTAACACTAAATCATTCCAAGAAAAAGGCGAATCCGGGCAAGACGGAGACGGTCACGTCGACAGGAGAGAAATTCATTTCTCAACTATTGCCCTATCAGCAAAGATGTATCGGTTGGCTTAGAGAGCGCGAACAGCAACATTCTACATCTGCTTGGGGATGGTCTCGACATCAATTGAAAGATGGCTTTGTTTTTTATACTTCCGTATTTGGACATATGTCCTTAACCGCGCCCAATTCTACCGTCTATGGTGGTCTTTTAGCCCAAGACGTTGGCATGGGCAAAACCGTCGAAATGTTGGCGCATATTGCCACGGCGGCGTCCAGTGGTCCCACTTTAGTGGTGTTGCCCACCACAATGTTAAACGTCTGGATTGCCGAAGCGGCCAAGCATACACCGAGTTTGTCTGTAATCAAGTTTCATGGCGCCCGACGTACAAAAGACATGAACGTACTCAAGGGAGCAGATATTGTGTTGACGACGTACAAGATTGTCGTCAACGAAACGTCCCAACATGTGCCGACGATCGGTTCGGTTCGTTGGGGGAGAATCATCTTAGACGAGTCACATGAAATGAAGTCGGTACATACTGCCACGACTAGGGCAATCACGCGGTTATATGCTCCGTTTCGATGGTGTCTCTCTGCTACCCCCTGGCCAAAAGGCCTGCAGAATATTGTCAGTATGATGGCGTTTTTAGGAGTCACGCCCTTTGACGAGGCCCCAAATGCCGGGCAATATTCGGCCGCGCAACGTACATTCAGGACACAATGCCAATATAGCCCATCTCTATATCACGATGCGATCGTAGACATGACATTCTGGCAGAAAAAGAGACATGTTCGACTAGCTTTACCTCCCGTTACAGAACAAACGATCGTTTGTCCAAATACATGGCCAGAAATATATGCACAATTGTTAGATGTGGTGGGAGCCCGTACATATGCCGACGAAGCAGATGCCACTATCAATGCCAGGACACGCCTCCTACATTATACACGATGGCTTCGTCAAGCGGCTACCCATCCGAGTTTAAACAGATTGTCGGATTTTGGGGCACCAACTATGAACTCAAACGTACACACAGAATCCACCGCCATAGATTCCTTCTTAGAAAGACTAGGCACCACACGATATGATCAATCTCTACGAGATATTATTGATTCTTGGCGATCAGGACAGGAAAAATGTGCAATATGTATGGGAGCCATGGACCGACCAACCCTAACACATTGTCATCATATGTTTTGCTATGAATGTATTCAAACTGCTTATCAGCATGACCAACAAAGGAAATGTCCACTATGTCGCGAACCAGGGGGCACACATTCATTGGAAGAACTGACTCTAGAAGTACCAGTGGCCGAAATTGTCGAAGAAACGACGTGTTACATTTCAGACATCCAAGGAAATACAGTGGAAATGCCCAAGGAAATTCACGATAGAATTACTCAGAGCACAGACCACATGGGTGGGAAAATAGAAACTCTTTTCAATATGATCCAACAAAACGAAGAAAAATTCATCGTGTTTACACGATTTCACAGTACATGGCAATTGCTATGTAAATACATGGACCAACAAAACATACAATACGCATGCATCGAAGGGAAAATGACACCCAAAAAAAGATTCGAAAATATTCAAAAATTTCAATCCAATACCACTGTGAGAGTCTTTGCCATGACAACAAAGACAGCATCCGTCGGTATCACACTCACCGCGGGTTCGCATGTTGTCTTTTTAGAACCATGCGAAAACGAATCCATTAAAAAACAAGCTATAGGAAGAGCATGGAGAATAGGACAAACAAAACCCGTCTCAGTTACCACTCTAAAAACACAAGGAACTATCGACTGCGCCCTTCACATACAAGAACATCTACACCCGCCAGAAATTATAAATGAACTCTCAAACGCCGTGGGTATACGACTTTAAAATAAAAGAATATAAATAACACATCATATTCTAAAAAATGAACATTCTACAACTGTTTTTAGATCATATTCTAAAAATGAATATTCTTCATATGTTTTTAGTTCATCTTATATCCATTCTACCCATTCTATATATATTGGCACACTCTACTATGTTTGCATGGTTAGAAGTAGAAATGGAAGGAAAATATGGTTGGGCTGTCAACCTGCCCACTTCTTGTGCATTTGGGGGATGGACATGGTATCATATAGCCATGAACATTGTAGTTCTTCTCTCTGTTGGAGCTGTGACGCGCGGGTATGACTCGATCTTCCAAAATAAATGGGAAAAATACGTGGCCATGGCACTTTTATATGTATTCAGAGTCGCCGTATGGTTTTGTGTAGAAGACATCATGTGGTTCGTGATCAATAAACACTACGGTATACGCAAATATACGAAACATGATATATTCTGGCATGCTGATAAAACATGGTTCCTAGGAACGATTCTCCTAAACTGGTTCGTACTTATAGGCGCTATCATATTGGGATTTGTGGAAAAAATAGCCACGAATAAAAAAACTGTTTTTGTAGAAACGGGGGTCGCGACCTTGTTTTTAATCGTATCATGTCTTATTAGTTTCACATTAACCTATGATTCGGTCGAAGGTCTTCCTGATAAATCAGTGTGCTATGGTTCAGAATCGACAGCCTTTAATTACACAACGGATCCTTGTAATATTTGTGCGTAATATAACTATAAAACGAATCATATTTTTTTTGAATATGAGAAAACGATGTTTATCTCAAGAAGGTCTACATTTATTTCTAGATGGTTACCAGGCGTACAGACCATCCTCCTTTTTTAAAAGACTGTTCTATTCATTATTTCATACCGACTATGACGACCATCTATTTACTGTGGTTCATAAATGTAGAGAATCTTCCAAAACCATACTTGCACACGCCAGTGACGACGATATTGAACAACGGTTACAAGCATCTGTTTCTCACACGATTAAAATTATACTCTCCAAAGATAACAAAAAAACCACCGGCAACTACTGCAGACAAAACTATGCATTTTTTTTCGACGTCATGCGAGAATCTTACAAAAATAAAGACCATCAAACTGCACATATGGTATGGTTAGCACTCCGTTCCATACAGAAACCAGAGCCCACTGACAAACAAAAAGAACTCTTACAAGATATGGAACATTTTTACGGTATACCGGTTTACCAAAAACACATCCATTATTGGCGAGGAGTGAGGACCGACGACGAACTACCATCGCTCATTGCATTTAATACGTACATACGCCGTCGAAAATTTGCATGTAGATTCGAAGAAGTCAAAGAAGCCAAACAGATGATAGATATATTTCAGTTTCTAGAACATAACCCTGATGACATCTTGCCCATTTACAATCAAGAACCGCTCACAAAATATCAACTGAAACAATTAACGCAGTACGGACAAAATAAATAAACTCTTAAAAGTCGCTTTCATTCGCCAAAATTTTGGTCATCATTCGCCAAAAAATTGGTCAGAGATTTACCAAAAAATTGGTCATCATTCGCCAAAAAATTGGTCAGAGATTTACCAAAAAATTGGTCGTTCATTTGCCAAAATTTTGGTTGTTCATTTGCCAAAATTTTGGTTGTTCATTCGCCAAAATTTTGGTCATTGATCTTTGGAGGCCTCGTTCATTTGCCAAAGGTTGCTTTCATTTGCCAAAAAATTGGTCAGAGATTTGCCAAAAAATTGGTCAGAGATTTGCCAAAAAATTGGTCAGAGATTTGCCAAAATTTTGGTCTTTCATTTGCCAAAAAATTGGTCAGAGATTCACCAAAAAATTGGTTGTTGATTCACCAAAAAATTGGTCAGAGATTTGCCAAAAAATTGGTAAACTCATTCGCCAAAATTTTGGTTGTTCAAGGCTTTCATTGGCCAAAATTTTAGTAGCCAAACAGATGATAGATATATTTCAGTTTCTAGAACATAACCCTGCTTACATATTGCCCATTTACAATCAAGAACCGCTCACAAAATATCAACTGAAACAATTAACGCAGTATGAACAAAATAAATAAACTCTTAAAAGTATACTATTTAATCGACAAAAGAATAAACATACATGAACATACTTTTCATCACACTTTTTACACTTGCCGTTGCACAAACATGTCCTCATAATTGCAGGACATGGTTTAACGGATGTGACACTTGTTCGTGCGATCCGACCGGACGACCTTTGTGTACAGAACATACTTGCAATCCTAAAAATAAAACCATATGTGAAGAAGAATTTAAACCGGTCGGGAATACTTCCGAACTTCACATTCAAATCACTGGCAAACCACAGTTGAGAATAAATATACTCGAGAAAGACTACTCAGATCCCGGCGCCATCTGTTACGACCATAACCTAAACACGCACGACATATACGTCACTGGAGATGTCGTTGATTTAAGGCGAAACAATACGTATGCTATACAATACCTATGTGAGGCCAATGGATATATCACTTCTGCTGAAAGAATCGTAGATGTAGGACCAGTGGTATGCACGAAAGAATGGAATCCAGTCTGTTGTGAAAAAAATACCTACGGCAATGCGTGTGAGGCAGAAGCAGACGCATGTCTGGTCACCATAAAAGGAGAATGTGAGGTAAAATATGAATGTTTTGACAAACGGTTGCCCATAGATCATCAAGAAAAAACAAACACAACGCATGCGTTCTGGTCCAAAGAACAAACGGATTGGTGTTGCAAACATCATAATATAGCATGTCCTGCTACATGTCGTATGGTCCTCTGTTCTATAGGATATAAACTTGTAAATACAGATGACAGGGGATGTGATGGTGTTTGTGTGACCACCAAAGATGAATTACACGCATGCACAGAAGAATGGAGACCGGTCTGTTGTAAACAAACTACATATGGAAATGAATGCAAAGCTTCTTCGCGCGGTTGTTCACCTATTGAGAAGGGGGAATGTGTGTCTGCGTTCACTAGTTCCGAGTCGACTGTCGACGACGAGACAAATTATGGGCTTATTTTGGGTCTTGTTGGAGGGGGTTTGGTTGTATTGGGAGTTTTAGCGTTTCTTATTTTTTGGTTTTGTCGTCGGCAAAAAAAGACGAATGCGTTAGAATACAGACATTTGTCGAGTGGACTCTTTTCCGACGAGTCAAAGTTGGTCTTTTAACTTATAAAAAAAAACACTATAAATAAAAAACACTTTTATATAAATGATGTTCACCTGGGGAAATTATGAAGAAAATGTCCCATTCATTCACAAGATATTTCCATGTGGAAAAGCACCAACGTTTTGGTCTTTAAACTGGTCGGCGGCACTGCTACACTTGGTCAATACCATTGCCACGCTTCTTTTATGGGCCACTTCCGACGGAAGAGATCAAGTCTTTAAACTTACAGAAAATTATGCCCCATGGGTGCCACCCACTAACGGAACATGTCCAGAAAACGCTTTCAAGGTCTCCGACGAATGGTGCGTGGCCAAAGAAAACAAACCGACAACAGAACTATCTCTGTGGTGGCTCGTCATCGCCTTCCACTTTCTATCGTTCGTATTCCAATCCATTGCTATGGCCGAATGGGACATTAATCTCTGTGGTTACAAAGTACAACGCGGCTCGTACATCCAAGAAATAGAAGAAGAAGGTACGAATTCGTTAAGAATGATCGAGTACTCCATCTCGGCGACACTCATGCAAATTTCCATTTCGCTGATTCTCGGCGTCTGGGACCGACTAACCATTATTGGTATTGCTTTCTTAACGGTTGTCACTATGTTACAAGGACTGGTCGCCGAAAAAATCAAATACACAGACTTGGATATGGCATGGGTCTCCCATCTTTCGGGATGGGTATCTATGGGAGGTGTGTGGTTGATCATAGGAAGACAATTCCTATTTACCATTGAAAATTCTGGAGATAATTTACCACCAACGTTCGTGTACGTGATCGTAGGCGTTATCGGTCTTCTGTATACTGGATTTGCACTCGTTCAATTTGTTGACCTGTGTATCACAGACAAAGACAAAACGACAGATAAAGCCAAGGCAAGGCATATTAAAATAGAAATGACGTATTGTGTGTTGTCACTAGTGTCCAAAACCTTTTTGGGTTGGATTATTTTCTCAAATGCGCTCGTAGGAATGGCTAAAAATGAATAATAGTTTAATTATATGTGTTTTTTTTGTGGATGACGTTGAAAATAGTATTCCAAAATGTCTCGACCAGCTACGATCCCACATGCCTTGAAAGAAAAATTTCATAACAAGCGTTGTTGTATTGATATTCGTGACGGCCGAGTCCATGCGATCAAGATCAATACGAATAACCGAAGCTGGCACAATGAAATTGACCTTAAAAAAGCTGTCGTTGCTTGTAATCCAAAGACCCGTCGCGAGAATCGACTTGTACGCACTCAAAAAGAACCTTTCCACATGCTTTCCTTTGGATGTGGAGCCGATACTAAATATTGGGGCCGATATATCTGCAAACCTTCGCGCGATTCTTCCAAATTCGAGCTCAAATATGTCGATGATGGTGATTTGAGTGAATGTCTTCCAGCTGGCACGCGCAATACTTCTCGCAGTTATTTGGAGCGACAATGGGACGAAGCATTCGCGGTGGCCGGTACTGTAAATGTCTATGAGCCAGCAACGATGAAATTTCAGCCATGTGATACCTTTCCAAAGGGTAAGGAATATTCTCCGGATGTTTGGCTTCCGGAGGTGGGCGAATTCATTGAGATTAAGGGTCCGCCTCCAAGCCGTGAGGAGTTTGAGAAATGTCGTTTGACACGCGAACTTGGATTTAAGATCAAGATGTTTCATGGTGCTCCCGACGGATTTGATTGTTATGACTGGCAATCAGACGGCAAACGCACCAAAACCTCTCACGCGTCTTATTATCGCTTCTTACACCCCCCTAATAATCGCAAGAAGCGCAAACTTCATAACGTTTCGTGTTGAGAGTTAAAAGTTATTATATAAGCATATGTATTTTAGTGATGTATGACTTTCAAATGTGTGTATTGTGGCATCCTCCGCGAATATTATGCGACGGATGAGCACGCTTCCCGTCAAAATTGTATGTGTTCTGACAGTGGTTATCATCATTTTCAGTTTTATTCTTGGTGCTGGCCGTTTCGACGGAAAAATTCAAAGAGGGATCAACTTTTGGCACATCGTCGTGGAAGACGACCAAACACTATATAAACCGTCTTTTTCAATGGATGATATGAGTGCGATTAAGACACACGAAACTTTTAATATCGTATCTGGGGACGATATTACTTTTGAAAATGACGAAGGCGAACATGTTTTTCATGTGAAATCGATTTTGATTGAAAGGCAGAGACCGTCCATTTGTCAAATTTTTGCCGAAAAAGAGAATGCTGGCAGTATGTCGCGGGCTACAACCGTGTATAATGCCAAGATCGAGCAGATCGTCCCTGGTTCAACTTCTACAGAATTTTCAGTCAAAGCTAAAGTCAATGACAGTTTTCATGTATTGAAATTAAATACGGTTCGTTCCGAATCTTCAGAGTGTATTATTAGCTAATGAAAAAGTTGGATTTTTATTTTTGAATATAAGTGTGTGTATTTTTTATTTAGTAAATGAAGTGGTATCTATTGGTCATACTGTGTCCGGCTCTGGCCATGGACTGGCCACCGACAAACTGTCCACAGCCAATACAGATCTCAAAGGACAACGCGCTGGTCATGACGTCGGCCCGGACTCGCAACATCAGAACGGAATGTTTATTTGAAGGAACTTTTCGGCATCGCGTCTATATAAAATTTAGTCGTCGATACAATACCGAAAAAATAGAACCAAAAACACAATCGATCATGGGGCTTCAAATTTTATTCGCATCGGTGCCGCGCTTTACCGTAGAAATGCATAACGACCGCTTAAAACTGGTGCACGACGAAGACGAAGACCTCGAAGTCTCTTCAAACAATTGTTTGACCATGCTTGCGTCGAATTCGCGCGATTGGTTTAATTGGATGAGAATTCGTGCAAATCATTTGCGTGAAATAAAACGTACATTTATATCTATTGATCTGGCTTCTTCGGATGGCAATGTGTTCACACCGTGCATGCGTTTTGAGTTGAAATCCGAGGATACCGATTTTCAACTCAAAGCATATGCGAAATCGGACGCGGGGATGATTCAAGAAATTCAGAAGATTACGGAGCAGAGGCCCGATTTGAATAAAATGGTCCCTGCATCTTTGACGACAAGGATGGACAGACTCGAAAAAAAAATAAACAGAATTCACAGCACACTCAATCAATACATGAGAGACCACGAAAACCACGTTGTTCTTACAAAAAAAGAAACATCAAACTTGAAACAATTCACACACAATACTAAAAACAACCTCCAATATAAAGCACAAAACCATACATTGATGATTTTATTCGTGGTCGTTTTTGCTGTCACGGGTCTATTGTGGTTTATTAATTACAAATTTTCAAAACAAAACAGATGGAAATTGTAAAAAAATCCACATAATCATGTTTTATGTGGTATTTAAATGTGAATTGCATTAGAAGAGTAAAAAAAAACATGTCTAACTTCAATTACGAACCTTCTAAATCTTCTTTGCGCGCTGATACTGTGGTTGAATTTGTCAATCGATCTCTATTGGATTTCAAGATGAACGAAATCCCGGGGATGGGACCCGCTTCTATCAGCAAATTTTCTGACCACGGGATCTATACACCGGCACAGATCGTCGCCAAGTTCCTTTCCTACGTCGATTCGCACGATACCACCGGACAACAAGTCTGCGAGTCCTTTTACAATTGGGCCAATCCCATTATGGGAAAAGCAAATACGCATAACCTAACGTTTGCTATGGCCAATTACTGCAGCGAACACGGGCTATTCAGCCTTGACGATTGAATGATCATATATATTGCCACAGAAGCCAGCATTATTACACCTAATCCATATATTAGAGATGAGTCTTGAATTGTAGCGACTGTTAAAAGCGTACCACCTAAAACAATCACTAAAAAACATATTATTACTTTATAGCTTCCTCTATCATGAACCTTTAACACAAATTTCTCGGACGAAACTTGCCTTTTCATAGCCACTTCGGCTATAGGTAACTGTCTTGTTGTTCGTCCATTTACATGAACAGACATTCATATACACAAAAATTCACCTCTAAATACAGATTTTCCACCAAATCCACTTTTTTTAAGAACATGCGGAAAAATAATAGGAATCTCAATTATATCAGTAAAAAAAAAATGGACGAACATATGGATTCAATGTCACAAGAAGAATTTGACGAACTTAAACTTGCCTATCAAGAAGCCAGTCCCGCCGGTGATGCTCTAAAACAACAGCTTAAGGCACATAATAAAGAACAAAAAGCAAGACTAAACCAAATCCACTCATACATGCGCGAAAACAACATTATGTCGGCTGACATTGGTGGGATTACGATCGAAAGAGAAGAAAAAACCACTGTTTCCGTGTCCGTTAAGACACTCGAGGAAGTGTTTGATAACCCCGCAGACTTGGAGCAGTACAAACGCGACCATACCACGACGAAAGAAGTCCTTAAGATTCGTAAGCCAAAACGTCGCCGTACATCCGACGAGTAAACTAAATATTAATATAAAAAAGAGTATTTTTTTCAATATAATGAAACGACGAAGGTGTAATAAATGCAAACATACGATGAAAGGCCATAAAAAACAACGATGCGTTGGCATCAAAATCTTATATCTTGAAGACGGTGCGAAATACATCGGGTCCGTTTACGAAGACAAACCATCCGGACATGGGATCCTCGAAAAGGAAGGCATGACCTACGAAGGGTTCTTTTTAGCCGGAAAAAGACACGGGACTGGCACTGAAACCAACAACAATAGTAGAAAATACGAGGGAGAATGGAGGACGGATCTATACCACGGGAAAGGCACTCTACAACTTCAAAACGGAAATCTATACGTCGGATCTTTTCACACAGGCACCTTTCACGGACACGGGAAATTTACCAAAGAAAATTCGAGCTATGAAGGCCAGTGGAATCACGGAACCTATCACGGACACGGCATACACCAAACACCAGCCGGCACATTCGAAGGAGAATTCTATTATAATGTCAGACATGGAACCGGCTCCTATACAGAAACAGACGGTTCCATATACACAGGAACGTGGCGCAGGGGCCTTAAAGAAGGAAGAGGCACCTATACAAACAGCGACGGAACATACACTGGTCATTGGACCCATGACCATCGCTCAGGACACGGGAGATGGGTCTCCAAAAGACACGGGATTTATGTAGGTCAATTTAAAAGAGGAAAGCGCCATAGAAAAGGCACGCAAACGTATCTGGACGGTACTGTCTATTCAGGCGGATGGTCTAAAGGATATAAAACAGGTCATGGAACTCAAACATGGCCCGACGGTTCCTCGTATTGTGGATTCTGGCTCAAAGATCAATACAACGGTTCGGGTGCGTTGACTCTAGAAGGAACTTCCTTTAAAGGTTCCTGGGAATATGGGAAAAGAGAGGGGGAATTTGAAGAATTTAGACAGGACGGAACCGTCTCCATTGGACCGTGGATCAATGACGCAAGACACGGCACGTTTAAACTAGAAGAACAAAGAATACTGTATATTTGGAACACGAGAGTGGAATTTGACTCTGCTGTCGCCGCCAGAGCCTCCGCGTCGAAATTAATGAAATCGCAGGACTATCAAGGAGCCAGCGTTATTTTACAACACATACCGTCGCTAATCACCTGGAATTTTTTCTGGAAATATGATTTCAAGGGGATCCTCATACATTTACTGGCACCCGACACAATCCTACACATACTCCAACAACATAGCTGGAAAATATTCAAATCGAAAAGGTATGAACTCCTCGAAAGAACATTTGCGCGCGGCTCCTCGGACGAGACCGATAACATCTCTGAAAAAGTTCCAGAACTGTTTGATATCATTACCAAGGATTTTGTAGCCAATCCATGGATAGTACGCGACCAATCCTACTCAAAAGCAACCAAAAATAAACTCCTAAAAGGTATTTTCTTAGGCGAGTTTGGTCGATGTCCACCCAAAGACCCATTCACCAGATTACCCATCACACCAAAATCGGGGACATTTCTAGGAAAAAATAAAAAAAAAGCAAAACAAATATATACCAGATTTATGGCAGAAATAGGGGCAAAACCATGCATTAGAGAAATCGCAAGGTCATTTGATCTACAAGACTTTGAAGAATTGCTCAAAAATGCCAGAGAAGCAAACGACAGAGACACTATTAAACGTATCATGAAAGAAAGAAACGAATACATACAACAAACATAATTATTTTTCGTCAACAAAAAATACACCCTATAAAGTATCTATACCTAGAAGCAATCATGTCAGCTATTGCTTCCAGAAACCATAAGACAAACGATGACGGAGACGAGAAGCCATCCAAGAAAAAAAGAAGAGTTTCATTCAATCCAATCGCACTCAGAAGACAACCGTCGGACGAAAGCGGAAAGTATGAAATCACGACAGAGCCTGTACGACCACCAAAAGAGCCACAAACATCCGAACAAATAGAAGAAAGTCTGAAAAAAGAAGACATCAACTATGTCTTCCTATACGTACTTAACTTCTGGGTCGCCAACCGAAAGTGCATCGATGTTGAAAGAAATATACACAAATACGCAGATAAAAAAGCCGCTCTAGAAGCCAAAAATAACCGCGAAATATATAGAGCAACGCCCGAAGATATATTGTTTTTATGTCAAAAATTACTCACGCAGTTAGAAGCCGGTTCACGGGTTACATTGAAAATGAAAGGCGGTCAGATGATGGTCGAACCTGTAGAATCAGAGACGGCAGACATCAATGATGTTAGAACTCTGATAGATTATTTGAATATGATGACAGTCCAACTGGAATTTTAACCAACTATATAATCTCATTAAATGTTAATTTGTTGTAATTATAGTTAAAAAGATCGGACCAAAAATTTGGTCGTTGATCTTTGAAGTCTTGAACATTGATCTTTGAAGTCTTGAACTTTCGTGACCAAAAAATTGGTGGTTGATTACCAAAAATTTGGTCGTTGATCTTTGAAGTCTTGAACTTTGATTACCAAAAAATTGGTCATTTGATTACCAAAAAATTGGTCGTTGATCTTTGAAGTCTTGGTCATTTGATTACCAAAAAATTGGTCATTTGATTACCAAAAAATTGGTCATTTGATTACCAAAAAATTGGTCATTGATCTTTGAAGTCTTGGTCATTTGATTACCAAAAAATTGGTCATTGATCTTTGAAGTCTTGAACTTTGATTGCCAAAATTTTGGTCGTTGATGTGTCATGACTAAAATTTTGGTCTATAAATGTTGGACCAATCTGTCTAAATGAGTGCGTCATGGGAATGTTCTGAAAAAAGCGGCGTTTGTTTTTTTGAACAAAAGAAAAATGAAATATTAGTCGTTATATATCGCGAGCCGGGTGTCAAATATTCTTTTAAGTGGTTGCGTTTGTATAACTCTGATAGGAAACTGGGCACAAATGAATATTTATTTTGGGCCGAAATTTTTGAAGGTGAATTTATATTGATGGATGCCTATGATTACGACATGGGTCAGATTCGCACCTATTTTCACAAAGATACTGTGGCTGTGGAACATTTACGTCTCTTCGATGCGACTCGTCGAGATAAGACCGAGGGGTTTGGCATTCAGATCAAAAGATTTAAGAAGATAATGAATCGTTCGGATTAGATTTGGAAAAGTTCCGTATATATATAGAAGTACATTTGAAATAAATATGCCAAGTTCTACGATTATATCTATTATATCTTATCTTTGTGCTATTGTAGGGTTGGGTGCGACGATGGCGTATGCAACCACCTTTTATTTGACCCCATACAACGAGATCTATTTCTCGGGACAATCTGGATATGACGACACCGATCTTCCCTATACGTTGGCAATAGTGGAATGTGTGGTGACAGGTTCGGTCTTTATTATCGGCGCCTTGGCTTTTCCAGGTGATCGTCATCCTAGTCGAAACGTAGTTTTGGTGGCAGCAGCGATGTTTGCTGCGGGTGCAGTTCTTCAAGGAACGTTTGGCGTTATCCGCGGCGTTCATTTAGGCTTTATTGGCGACGATGTGTCTCGCACATGTTCTGACGTGGGTCTTTCTGGATGCCCCACGACTCGTTTCGAAGCATTGCCTGGTCGTAATCGTGATATTATGTTTACGTCACCTTTTGGTGGTCAGTGTTCGTTTTGGTTTTGGGGACCAGGTATGAAAACCCGTTACGACGGATTTGATGACAGTGGTTCGAATCGGAATAGCGATTCTTGTGGTGACTGGGGAAATACCGCCAGTATATGTGATAAGGCCATCGAGGAGCATATGAATTGGATGAAAGCTTCCAGTTATGGGTGGCGCGACGATACCACGGACATTACTAGTTTGTTAAAGGACACGACCAGTGCAGTAACAATACGCAAGGTGCATAACATGGAATTATTGATGAAATTACAACAGACGACAACGGGTAATCTGACAAGAGCAGACGAGACACCGTTTTCGGCTGCTGGAAAGGTTGCCGGTGCTATTCCCGAGGAATGGCGTTACACTAGTCAGCCGTCTATTGCGTATTGTTGGTATTGGGGTTGTTCTGACACGTGTCAGAGCCATCGTTATTTTGTGAATCATTTATGGTTGGTGTTTTCGGGTGTATTGACGTTGGTTCATTTGTTGAATTTTATTTTGACGTTGCGCGTGATCCCTTCCCAAAAGAAGAGTTTGAAAGAGGCGGTTGCAGTGGAGGTCCCTGAACTCGAGGGAGGATATAGCAATCCAGCGTTGCCAACAGTAGGCAGGCGGCGGCGAATGCAAAATCCATCCGGACTTTTATTTTGAGTATATACCCCCCGAAACATTGTAGAAAAAGATGAGTCGCACTGTTCCAAACAAACTCGTCAAAACTCGTGGTGAAATTGAGGGGCGGGCTTATCGAATGATTTCTTTCTTCCATGGTCATCCTTCTGAGATTTCTGAGGATCAATGGACTGTCTTTGAGCAAGATGACCATAAATTTATTGTTGACAAGCTTACTTTGTCTGTGATGGCTGAATGTCGATGTGAATTCTTATCGCGCGAGGCCGATGCTGGATCCTCGGAGCCTGCGATTGTTTCTGTGAAAATGGATATTCTTAGTACAAGCGAATCGGAAAAGCAAATTAAAAAATAAACCTATAAAGCATCATAAAAGAAATAAAATGTCACTATCATTAAAAGAGTCTTGCCTAATGTATGACCGTTATTGTCGCCGCCATTTAGATACGCCTACCTTTGAAGCGTTTAATCAGGAAAATTTCACGTGTCTTCCGCAGAATGACGCCATTTATGCAGAATATACGCGCATTCTGAAGGGGGCCCGCAAGGCAGCCGGGATTCCTGTCACTCGACGATTGCCGAGTTTGTATTCTAAATTTTCTGTCGAGCCTTTAGTGACTACTGTTTCAACACCCTCTGTTCAGGTTCGCCACCAAAAAGCGTCTTTCGTATCGTCGCTTCCCTCTATATCAAGGTCGGTTCAAATGAATATCCGCGCCCCTGCGTGTATTTCTGAAGAAAAGGCCGGACCACTGACAGTCTCGAAAGTCCAGGAGGTCCAGGAGGTCCAAAAGATCGAGGAGGTCGGTCCACTGTCAGTCTCAAAAGTCCAGGAGGGGGAGGAGGTTGAGGAGGTCCAGGAGGTCCAAAAGATCGAAGAGGTTACAGAAAATTGGTCTGTGGAGTCGTACCAGGAAGAGTTGAGCAAAAACAAGTCTGTTTTATTGAAAGAGACCGGAGGTCATATGGTTCATTTTATTCCACAAGTCAGACGTGGTTCGTTTGAATCTTTAGCCTGTAAATTTACCAAATCGACTTGGGAAACATTGCGTGGTAAATCCGAGGCACCGTTGAAGATGCGCGACGGAACAAACCTGGAAATATCGAGTGTCTCCCTTAACGACGGCGATTTGGCCGAGTTTGTTCATAAGATTAAAAAGAAAATTGTAGGTCCTCATTTCATACGTTTTGAGCGTATTTAACTTAGATTATTTTATATAAAATGAATGATTTTGAAAACATGCTTATTAATTTAAAAGTATTACAGTCTCTGAACACGAACGTACGCTTAGATACTACAGAAACCTTATTTCGAATTCATTCTGCGGCTTCTTGGGTTCCGTCTTGGATGAAGAGATGGTGGGCGCAACAGTCTCGCATTACGGATATTGGTCGTATTCAAACTTTGTATCAAGATGCCATCAAGTTGGTACATGACGAACATGAACAGAGTACACGAATTCAAAAATATATGGTTGAATCATTAAAGGGTCTTAAAAACTTAAAGACTACTTATAGAAATGACCCGACAGTTATTGCTTTGATTGACGTTATTTTAGATTCGGTCAATGTTTACACAACCATCGGTATTACTGGTACAAATGATGAGGTCTCGAATAGAAAAGAGTCAGATGAGGTCTCAAATAGAAAAGAGTCAGATTCGTCGGATTCTGACGAATCTAATGGGCAGCTACAAAGGTATAACTCATAAACTGTGGGTTTTCGGAAATGATGGCGGCGATATTGCGAATATTGTCCGGAGGAAGGTCGTTTTTAATAATACTCATTAACGTTTCCATGACAGATGCTTCGTACGAATAGCATTTTTCTATCATATCTTTTCGCGCGTTTCTCTGTATAATTGTATATAATTCTTCAACAGATCTGATATTTTCTTTATATAACAATTCTTCTGCTTTTTGTCCTATCCATCGTATAGTCCGTAGAGCTGTGGAATATGATGGATATATAGGACCTTGTAACTCCCAATTTCCGCTTGTGATCGATGTCATGATTTTTACGCATGCAACGACGTCAGCGCGTGCCCTGTGAGCATTTTCTATGGGTCCGTTGAACAATTGTTCGTGTAAACCGGAAAGCGAATAATTTCCGTTGGAGTTTTTCATAACCCGTCTCGAAAAGTGTAAAGAATCGAAGAAATACCACTGCAACGGCAACGGTACGTTATAACGTTTGCATTCCAATTCGAGTATGGGTTTATCTGCTCTGAATGTATTGTGCGATATAAATACGGGCGTACATCCCATGGAATGCACTTGTACCCATTGACAGAGTTGTTTGAATACGATATCCCATGTCTGTGCGAATGATACGGATAGAAATTCTCTCGTAAGTTGTGGTATTTCTGGTATGGGGGGCGGTGGAAATTCTTCCAAAGTCGGATCTGGATCGATGACAGCTTCAAACCATTGTTGAGATGTTAAACTAAAAACGGCGACTTCCCATATTTTACACGTGTTTAATTTCCGGACATCGCCGATAAATTCCAAGTCAAATACGAAAAGTGATTTTCGTGGTGACCATTCTTGAATAAGTTCCATTTCCTATTCCTATTCCACAATTTGTTTTATACTCGAACTATGAGTCGAACATGTTGTATTTTTCAAATCGCGTAGATATCTGTATTCATGTCTAAAATTTCAAGAGCGACTAAACGCCCATTCCGCCGTCTCCACTTGGGAGTGCGCTTGTTCCACGCAACGACTTTAGAATTCGACATTACCTTAAAACAACCCAGTAAACCGTCTTCAGACGGAATACCAATGATCCATTCAGAACGTTCCTGGTCGAAACAGGCCTTGGTTACTGGTAAATTACATTTTGGACATTCTAAATTATAAAAGAATGTACAATGCTTTCGATAACATTCCAAATGTACTAAACACCCACAACTCAGTTTTTGCAAATCTTTTGATCCCCTTTTACAGAATTCACACTGACACATTCAGAATAAAAAAACGCCATTTTTATACAAAATGTGTAAAGAATATGTGATTTATATTTTAAATCCAAAAAATATAAGAACAAGATGAGACGCCTCCAAAGATTGATCCAAGCAAGGATCGTATTTACCGATGATGTACTCTTTTTTACGTTTAAAAAACACATCTTTACGGGAAAAGTAGCGCAAGGCGGGTTAATATGGAATTGCACGTGGCAAAAGCCAGGAGAACTGCCACAAGACATCTTTAAACATGTTACCGGTCTTGGCCAACAGCCGTACATTCGAACCTTTGAATCGTTGACCGATTGGACAGAAACATGCATTCAAGAATGTTTAGATGAATATCATACAAGATACTCTTCATGGAAAAGAGTCCGACATAAAAGAACAGACCAACCCATGGAGGTACTCTTCAAACACCTACAACGAAGAGAACTGACTGGCAATGATGTCGGGAACAAGTCCATACTTTTATTTGAGCAAATAGCCTCTCAAAAAGGACATATAGACACGTTGACAACACATATCAAGGCATGGATGGATTGGCATAGAGAGACATTTCCGGGAAAAACACTTCCAGTTTCACCTATAGAACCAGAACAGAAAGAAAACGAAGAAACACAAGCTCAACACGTACAACCCTTTCTACTTCACTCAGAAGAAGGGCAATACGTTGTCCTACACAGACTCAATGAAGTCGCACCCAAAGAATGTATTTCTTGGCTCAAAAAAAACGGCCCAGAATCTTTCAAAGATCGTCTCTCAGGTATAAAACTATGCTTTGAACCCGCTAGCTCGGAAGAAAGTCGGTGGAATCCTGTGGATAAAAATAGTGCCAAGAAATTTGTTCATGATTTTTTTCATTCTGACAATGACCTATAAAACATAAGACATAAAGATATAGATGATTCGTAATTATTTTTTACTTTTCTTATTCGCATATTATAATTTTTGGACGGTCAAAAACTCCTCCTCGCAAACATGGCGACTCGACAAATTCATGACAATAGACACATCTACTTGGCAGATTCGCGCCTCATCTTTGCACGATAATCAGAACTAGATGTTGATGTATCATCATAATCAATAAACTTGACAATAATACCATAAAACAAAGAACGAAAGGTCGAGGCGATCTCTGAACGACATTTCGCCCCCGTTATCACTATTTTACCAGAACGAAACAATAAAAATACCAATTTTGGCGCGGTTGTCCGGAACACAAGGCCAGGAAACAGATCTGGCTCATACGAAACATACGGACCATACGACCGTGAAAGTTCCATCAATTTTAATGTGTGAGGAACCTCTGCAGAAGCCACTATATTTTGAATTTTAAAATTTCGAAAAGATACAGGAATACCGTGCTTTTGTAAGATTCTGACGTATTTGCGCCCAGCAAGGCGACTTAAAACTTCAGACTTCGCCCCAGTACATACCATATTCCCAGATGCGAAGGCCAAGGCAGTTGTCCGGGGTTCGCGGATTCTTAACGTTGCCGCCGCAAACTTTTGAGGATTATACTCTACAAAAGGCTTCTCGAGAGCGATGGCTCGCAAATCCAAGTTATCTACTCCCAAATTAAAGGTAGCCACCACATTCTGGAGCTCGAATTTAGGCAACTTTTCCAGGGGGCCATGAGCATTCTGAAAATCTTGAGGATTGATACGCTCTTTTTCGGGCTTCTTTCGTTTTTTCTTTTTATTTTTTACTACCCTTGGCATCTTAATTTACTATAAGATGGGTATTACAGATCGTCGAAAATCCTTAAGTAGTCAGAAAAAAGCAGTCCTAAAAAATAAAAATCTTATATTGGATTTATTTTAGATATCTAAAACTTGAGGGTTGACATAGTTTGTTGACCCTCTTTTTTCCTCTTTGTTTTTTTACTCTTTGTCAACCTTCTCAACGTGTCCAATAATTCATCCCGGTCCTTATCATCTTCATACAAATCAAATGCAGCAAGGGCTGCAATATTATGGTCATTCCAGAGTTTAAAAAAGTGGTAATGATCAACCGTTGTAATGAGACGCATGTATAGCAAAGTAGTCATGACTAGTCTAAATTTCGATTTTGGTTCCATTATAAATGTTTTTTCCCATCTCTTACAATATTCTTCGTCTTCTGTCGTCAAACGCTCCAAAATATCTTCAAATATCTGATCAGAACTGAAACCAGGTGTGTGAAGTTGGCTCTGAACAGGAGTGGGCTGGAACGGAACTTGCTTCTCAGTAGGATAAATGTGCGGTTTCATCCATTTTGCAACTTTTTCTTCCGTTAATAATTGAATTCCAATACTCTTAAGACGTCTCACTTTATTGCTAAACACATGATACTTGCGTACCGATGGCTCATGGCGGCGTTTAACATGTAAATATCCATAGTATGCGGATTCTTGGAGGTCGGTTATTTCATAAAGAGCAAAAAGTCTTGCTGACTGTTGAGTGGGAAAGGCATCCTCGTGTGTTTTTCCCTTTGACTCTGGTTGTTTCAAAAGTGACATTTTCAAAGATTCGTTGATATTTATACTACCATATCTCTGACCACAAAATTGGTCACGACAAATCATTCGATTTTTCAGAGCCAGAATGTTAATATTTTAGCCAATCATCATTCGAACATACACCATCAACAACCAACCCCACAAACAACAAATCACATCCGCGACAGAATTCCAAAAATGATCTCCCTCATAAAACTTAGAACAACACAGACATGCGGCTAGCTTTCTACCGATGATCGTATTCTCAACCAATTCATACCCACAGGCCAGGCCACCAGCCATCGAAAAAGATATAATATAAGAATCTATGAACAACACTGGAATGCTATAAACTATTCCCCAAAACAAATGGGCGAAACTCCACAGATCTAGTAAGGAATTTGCCGAACTTTCGGCGTCGCATGTACAATTAATTATATATTTTGGACATGTGAGTCTTGATTTCCACCAGCGTTTCAGACCCATTTCTTTTTCTTTTATAAATTGGCTTAAATATTGGCAATGACCAAAAAATTGGTCAGAGATTTGCCAAAAAATTGGTCAGAGATTTGCCAAAAAATTGGTCAGAGATTTGCCAAAAAATTGGTTGTTCATTTGCCAAAAAATTGGTGTTGTTCATTCGTCGTGACCAAAAAATTGGTCTTTCATTTGCCAAAAAATTGGTCATAGATTTGCCAAAAAATTGGTTGTTCATTTGCCAAAATTTTGGTTGTTCATTTGCCAAAATTTTGGTCTTTCATTCACCAAAATTTTGGTCGTTCATTCGCCAAAAAATTGGTCATTTATTCTTCTCTCTGAAACCGCAATGACCAAAACGATCATAAACGGATAAATAATAAAAATAAAGAATATGTTATTTTTTTATAATGATGGTGTTATAAGGTCAAAAAAAAAAGATGACAAGTTCCTACCCAATGACCAAATTCAATATGCTCAACTTTCGCAAACAATCCGAGGGAAAATTTACTTCTCAACAAAAGCAAAACCCATCAACTGGTAAGCAAGAGACCTACTACGACATCCAGAATGACGCCGGTTACGGTTTCAAGGTGATGACACCTCCAATGAACGCGCTCTTCCCGCATTTGGGTGAGGGTGGCAATTTTGGTGGCAAATTTAGTAAGACTCAGCAGACTTCCAAATTGATCAGTAATCTTTTGAAAGTTGGTGAGGATGAACATTTTAAGTCTGAGCGCTCCGATTTCTTTGAATGGCTTGCGGTGTTCAATTCTGGTATTCTCGACCAGATGTTCGACGCTGACCCTGCTGGAGCGTCCACGGCTATTCGCAGCAAGGTGACGAAGCGTTATGGCAAGAAAAAGACTCCTGAAGAGTGCGAAGCCATGGCTCGCAAAAAGTTTAAGGAGAATGCTATGGTACCATTGAAGAATCGCGACGGTGAGGAGCAGATCGTGGTCAAATGTGGCGCTTACAACAAGAATGGTGAGGCTCGTCGCGTTCGTTACGTCCAAGAGTCTGGTAACCAGTATTCGTGCATGGAGGATACGCCTGCCATTCGCAATGGTGCGCTTCTTTGTTTGCCATTTCAGATTCGTCCATTTATTATGGCCAAGGACAAGTATGGACTTACTTATACGCTTCTCCCTGATATTGTCGTCCTTTCCACTGGCAAGGGGCGTGCTTCTGCTCCATTGGAGGCCATTGAGACTCCCGAGCGCCCTTATCAGATGTCTGTGTCTGAGGGTAAGGAAGGCAAGATTTATTTGAACATTAACGATCTTGAGAATCGTCGTTTTATTTTCCGTCCAGTTGCAACTGAGGTTGTTTTCAGCGACCTTGGTGGTGTTGGAACGCTCGGAAAGATTGCTGGTGTCACTGAGGACAATGCGAAGTATTCTGGCACTACTAAGGAAGATATTGACGCTCCGGCTTCCGTTGCTTTTTTCAATTATGCTCAGAAGCTTTCTGATGACGTGGTTGACTTTTGCATTGCGAATGACGGTCTTTTGACCAAGTTGAAAGCGGATAGTAAGGAAGAAGCTCAGGAAATGGCCGATGAGACCGGCGAAACCTTTGAACATTGTTTTAAGACTGTTGTCAAAGATGCTTTCAATTCACCTGTGAACAAGCGTGAGGAGGATGAATACCGCCAGCTCCGATTTAGCCAGCGCGTCTTTACGTACGGTGAGAACAAGCAACAGAACAAGATTCCGCTTACGGATGCGGAGGGCGCCCCTACGGACGTTGAAATTACCCGTGGGGCCAAAATTGCCCCTGTACTTTCTCCCTCTGTCTATTTCATGGCCGATGGTAAATTCGGGCTCAAGTTTGACGTCTCTTTGGAGCATGGTATCCGTGTGGATTCTTGTCCCGAGGCAGTTTCAAACGAAGGTGGTATTCTTTACTCTTTGAAACGTGCTCGTGACACGGGGGCCGAACCAGAAAGCAAACGCACTAAGATCGAGGCTTAAATTATATAAAATACATTATTAAACTAAAAATAGATTATTAAACTAAAAATATTATAGTTTTGTTTTAATCATTGCGTATTGTATACCTATAACTACCATACATGCTATTCCGGCCATAATAGTCGACGGAATAGTTCCTAACGTCTGTGTCCACCATAGAATTCCCGTGGCAGCCATTCCTGGCCATGTTTGATATGCTAAAAGATATATGTGTTGGGATGTATCTGCGATGGCTGTTTCTGTTTCAGCACAAGAGGAACCTGCTAATATTCCGGCAGCTAAGAGGGGTATTGATCCGCCTATACCCGCCCATTTGGTGTATCCCATATCTATTAGTTGATCTATCAAAACAAGAATGATAATAATGGCAATATTGACGGATATAATGTATTTGATGCCAAGTTTGATTTTTTTGTGTTGTAGATGAATGGGAGCGTCCATGACATTCACTACATTTAGATATACCGCCAAAACCCCCAAAGAGAATAGTATATAGTCGTTAGATGCATATAAACACGCGGTGGCACCGATGGCAGCGACTGCCAACGCTAGTATCCAAGTGAATAACCATTCTTTATGAGCGCATGAAAATCTGGGTATTCTTCCTTTGTGTGATATGTATCTCAAAGCAAAATGAAAGGTGGCTAGAAACGAGACTGAAATAATGGAGGAAGCCCATGTTATTTTGAGCCAATCCAAGAATTCTGTCTTGTGCATTTGTCTAAAGACTAGAACAATGACTCTCCCCGGTATCCAAGCTAGTATCATGGCTTTGGGACCGGCTTTATGTGAAATGAACAGTACAATGTTCATAAAGAGGACTGCTAAAATAACTCCTAGCCACATTCGATTTGAGTATAAAGAGGGTTTTTATATAGGTCATAATGTTGGCCAATGAAACAGATAAGTTATTGGGTATTCGTTTGGAAACATTGGAGAATGGTGTCAAACAATTAGATGGGCGTGTCCAATCTTTAGACGATAAAGTTTCGCATGTCATCCAAATGAATTCAGAATTAATGATACAATCAAATGAAAATTTTAGGGAAATACGTGGTCAATTAGATGATAATAGGAGAGAGTTAAAAAAATCCATTCATCAAATAAGGGGAAGATGGTCTACACAATGTTACGTGATCGCATTTGCAATGGGCCTTACATCATGGACCATATTTATGGCTTGGGTTTTATGGCATTAAACGGCTTCCATGTGCCATTTTGTTGTCTGTCTTTCATGTGCGGGAACCGCGGAAGACACATAGACCGCGTATTCGGCCACACCACATGCATTTTTACCCCTCTCGAGATATAAATAACCGTCTCTTCCCCAGTATGGTCCCCATGAATTTTTAATGATCCAGGCATCTTTTGTATATCCTATAATAGTGACTGCGTGATCAATATCCGTGGAACATAAATCAGCGGTAAATATCCCGTCTTTGTAATTATCCATGGTTGTTGAATCAATTCCTATTGAAATGGGTCCATATTTATGGAGGATGGCTTCAAACTGTTGTTCTGTTTTGGGATTGTCGTCATGCATGAGTACTTTGTATTGTTTGACTTTGACATTGGTGATAAATTGTTGTGGACAAGTTCCTTGTGCTTCTTTGTATGGGAATTGTGCTTCCAAACCGATTGGATGATTTTTGGCGTATTCGAAAACGTATTCCATGAGTCCTCCGTCACATCCAACATCTGGTCTTGACGGGCCCGATGTACAGTCCATTATTTTTTGTGAGGACAATGATTTTGGATGGCCATGCTTTTTCGACCAATATTCTAGAACAGTCGCCGAAGCAAACGCAAAACAATCGCCACAATCACCCTGGTCTTTTACAGGAGTCACGTACGAGTTCCCGTTATGATTGCGCCAATCGATAGGTGGTAAATTATGAGATGTTTTGTGTTTATGAACGTTTCCATATGAACGAGTCACTGTCCGATGTGACGATAGAATCAAAGGCACATTGCGCTTCAATTCATGCACAAATCTGTCGGAACGTGAAGTTAGTCCGAAACTAACTTGTCCATGTGTTTTAGTCGATGTTAGCAACTTTGAACGTCTCAAATTCATTTCTGCCGAAGAGGAATACGTCCTATTGTGTTTTCGCATGTAATTGCACAGCCAGACTTCATGGTTATCGGCCGTACAATGTTGATGGCTATAAGAATGACCTCGTTGTAAGATCATTCCGCAAAAATAGAATAAGAAAAGAATACGCATTTTTATTTATACAAGCTCTATTTATATTCAAAAAATGTTCTCGTTGCCACTTGCTCCCCCTCTACCAAAAAAACATAAAGATGGTATGTCCTACACATTTGGCCCTCATATGCTTCCTACAACCGGCGGATATTATTTTGAAGGAGATAGTAGGGTGGTCAGGGCGTCTGCAGATAGAATAGAACGCTTTGATGGGCCCGTTCCGATCTGGCTTGTTGCGGATTGGATGCTCGCACAAAAGAGAGGAGAACCATTGTCCGCATTTGCCCAAGAAGTTCTAAAAGAACCACAGACATCGAAAGCGCTGCATTGGCTTGCCTCCTTCTGCTCTCAATAAGTCTCTATATACAGACAAGTTCTTTTGATCGCCGTTAATAGGTCCTTTAAATGTTGAATGTGATAATATGTACCGGTTGTTGTCAAAATAACTTGAGACGCCAACTCAAACAACGGCTTTTCGGTGGTCTGTCCTATTATTTCACTGTATATATGTTTAAAATCTAAATCTATTTGCTTTATTTTGTTACTATACATGGGCGAAGCTGGTGGTAACGGATGACCGAGTTTGATGAGTCCTAGTTTAAAACGAGAAGTATACTTTTCAATTTCATTCAACATTCTGCAACCGACGTCAACGACTATTTATATCGCTTACCGGTCTTTTAATGTCTCTGTATAAATCATATTCTCCAAAAACATTATGGCTCTCCAGCCTAAAATTAGTCCATACATTTTTCCACACTCCCCCTAAATTGCCCGTAGAACCCGCGAGCTATTTCTCAGAAGTTATACGAGCCCATAAATGGATAAAGAATGACTTGTCCGGACATTTCGAACAGGTTGTGAACACCGCATCCAATGGTGCAACGATCGGACAAATCCACGCTAGTTTGCAAGAATTATCTCAAACCCTTTTTGACTGCAAGTCTGAGTGGCCAGCTACAGTGAAGGGGTGTCAATTATACACTGAAGAATTAACGTTGAAATTATCTGGTTCTTGTCTGTGTTCCATTGTCTAAAAATTTGGTGAAAGGACTAAAAAATTGTTGATTTAAAGATGTCTATGGTAGTGATGTAGGAACTGTATGATGCCTGTGAGCATCGCCATTTTTTCGGGCGAATCTTTAATACAGTCCATTGTTCTAAGGCCTGCAAAGGGGTTTGGCATGTGACCGTCCAATTTCTTGTCGTTTTTCTGGAGCTCGTTGCGAATATAACTCATGAGTGCGAATGAATCTATGGAGTTTTCTGCGGTGGCTTCTGTAGCGGGGGAAAGTACTTGTGTGACCCAACCGGTATAGGGTGTTTTTTGTTGTGACGTTGGTTCCCGCTTGACTCTCTTGGTTTCTCTGGAAGACCTTGTTCTTGTTCCAGCGGACCTTTTGGATCTCTTTTGATGCACAAAGTCGTCGGGTATGTATGGGAGTGGTACAGACGTATTTTCAGTGAGTCTTACTGTAATTCTGTTATCGATGGGTATGCTATGTATGTTGATGTTTCTGAAGCAATGCGAATATAATCTTTTTGGTAAAGATACGAATTGATTGTTGGATCCGAGCACTTTATGATAAAACGTGTTTGTACCGGTCTCTCTGGTAATAAAAACATTACATGGTTGAATAACGGAGCGCAGGTCTCTGGATTTTGTCGAGCAATTCAGTTTGATACCTGGATAAACAATGCGCTCGTCAATGTTATCGGTTCTAGGGACTTGTTTGTTATACCATCGGCTGAAGCTTTCTTGTGTTAAAGGCGGTAGAGTAAAGTCCATACGTTTTTTATGTTGAAAGTTGTGTCTTATAGTAAATAACGTTTAGTACTAAATTTTGGATTCATCACATTTGTATGACATATATTTATTTTTTTTGAGCTATGAAAAATAGTGTATAAAGCAAAGATGTCGGTGACACATATGGAACCACTTGCCCAATGGGGAAAAAATTCCCATACGATTTCAAAATCAGATCTTTTTCAAGGAGAGGTTAAAGACTATGCAGTGTTCCATATCCCTCGAAACATGTTCAGACAAGCCGCGTCAACGTTTTCTGACGTTCGACACGCTGATTCGTCGGCCCGTTATGACGAGATCGCGTTGCAATTATTTCTTCAAATGTTGTATGAGACGGCCCATTTGGAACAGGATCAAATAGCGAACATCGACATTTATCCTTATATGAAATGTTGGCTTGAGTGGATCCCATCTCAAACTCTGAAGGATAATGCAGTGGGTTATCGCATTCATGCGGTCTCATTGCACAAGGATGTCAAATTTGGCACTGCTTTGAACCGTTTATTGTCTGAAACTTCGAAAACCCATCAAGACTCTATGAACCGCAAGATGAATTCTCGTAAAGTAGACCCTTTGTCGGGGCTGCATCCCTATCAAAAGTGGATGCGCGTTTCGGGCATTGAGATGTATATTCGCACGATTTGTGACCGATATGCCGGTTCTCAAGAGTATACCTCTATAATGGACCGCTTATTGAACCCAAAAGTGCCGCTTTATAACGATGGTAATTTTGCAAATCCTAACAAAGTCTTTAATATCGCTCGTGCGATGGAACATGTACCGGATACTGCCGAACCCGCATTCAGCTCTCTGGATTCTTACACCGATGGTGGCAATGCACCGGTCACACTTCTCAAATTCCCATCTGCGGAGCACGTGATGCTGTTGACACCAGCCCAGTTGCACCCCAAGGTCTTTTGCAGCAAGTATTTGCCGGATCATCAACATTGGATGGAGATTCAGCGCGCTATTCCCGCCAAAGACTTGGAGGATGATTACGATCCGAATTGTGAGACGGAGTATGATATTCGTACGCCTGCCGATCTTGAAAGAGCCCGTGTTGAAGGACTCACCGACCGTTCTGCATTTGCATCTCTGTCAGTACAGGCCAAGGCAAAATATGCACAGGATGTCCTCGAAACGGAGCATACGGACGAGTTCCCGACTGCTTATCGCGAATTTCAAGAGTGGGCGGTCCACGCTATGAAAACTCAGTGTTTGGATCCTGACGCCTGCATTTCAGATGTCGTCTCCAAAATGATTACTTGGCGCGAAAATCACCCCGAAGCGGCCATTGTTAAGCATACAATTACCGACGAAACTCTTTCCGTGTTTGCCAATCGTAACATCGCACTTATGGAAGGATTCGAACAATATTATTTGATTTCCACCGCACATCGTATGATGTTTCTGATTCATCACGCCCGTTATGATTCCTTTCGTCGTGACTTTGGTCTACATTTTAACTGTTTCCAAGCGGGTGAGGGGGCAACGTCAAAGTCCTTTTTGTTTCTAATGATGGAAAAGGAATCGATCCCCGGTACCATTGAAGTATTGACCTATCAAACGGGCAAGGCTGATGCCGTGGATGGTAATCGTAATGATGTGACCACTGTTTGTCACGAAGCACCTCCCGGTATGTTTCGAACGGCCAAAAATCCAAATGCAGATTCAACACAAGAAGCCATGTTTAAAGAAAAGCTTACTTCTCAGCGCGTGACGGCTAAGGTTTTTTGTGCGGACGAAGCTACTGGAAAACGGTCGGCGCGTCTTACAAAGTCTGAATGCGTCGGTGTTTGGATGGGCGCCACCAATGACCCCCCGTCCGAAGTCGAAGAAGCTCTCAAAACTCGTTTCTTTTGGGGGAATTTTGAACAGCAGCAGCGCAAAGGTCGTGATATCGATGACTGTATGAACGGAGAGCGGATGATGTCTACTGCTGACAAAGCACTTCGCAAAAGGATCTTTTTGGAAGCCAAAGAAGAGCAGTACCGTGTTATGCTCGTTGAAAAGGCCATTTGGTGCAAAGTCATTAAAGATGTGAACATGACGGCTTCCAATATTCTTGTTCCTCGTCTCAAGACCAAAATGACTTCAAATTCTATTATTAGTCCTGGTCCGCGTGATTGGGAACGTGTCAAGATCTTTTCACGATTGATGGCGATTGTGACTGCAATTGAACGCGTCTGTAATCTTCCAGGCGGTGCCTGGTATGGAAAACCCTTTGCGGAGGAATGTCTTCCTGATTTGGAGCCGTATCTTCGCGTGACAGAAGAGATGGTCATCTTTGTACTGTCGCTGTTGTCGGATCAATTTCGGTCACCGGTTGAGCATAAGATTTTGAACACCATTTACAACATGGAGAAACGCTCTCCCAAGTTTGCTGACCCGAATTCCGACGAAGCTTGTTTTGATTATGTCAAACTGCCCAAACTTCGCCAACTTAGCAAAAAGGTCAATTCCAGAATTCCTCTTGAAAAGGGAAGGACATCGACAAATAACATTGAAAATTTCATTCTCAATATGGCCAAACACTCTATTCGTTCACATAAATACAAACCAAGAACCGTCATGGGTGGTTCCACCGTCTCAGAAGACCAATTTCCCGTCGAAGACACCGGGAAAAAAAATATCAAGCAATCCTGCGTTGTCACTCATGAAGGCGTCTTTATCCATATATCACATATATTGGCACATCGTGAGGACTCGTCGGACAGTGTATTTCAGATATTGTCATCGGAAACGCACGCCCATTCAGACGAAAAACGCATGTTTACAGCCTGTCCAGTGTCCAACAAAGCTTTTCATGTGTTTCGGGTCATGGATCGCGTCGCCGGTGGCCCACAATTAAAATACAAAAACGTATTAGCCAATTCAGAAACGTCCAGATGGATCACACGTACGTCCACGGCCGCCGCAGAAACTCGCACGAGAGGCGGATACAGTATTAAAACAGATATCGACAAAGAAGTCGCGGGTAAATGGTCTACTTTGATCGGAAAACCATGCTACACACCCATAGAGATGATCCAATCCGTCGTGGACGCCGAAGAATACGACAGACCCGAAATTAGCTATCCAGAAGACCTTATTCCTAAGCGCAAGCGCGCCGCGGGCGAAGATTCGAACTCTGACGAAGAATTTGAACAGTCTCAGAAGCGCCAGAGGATATCCCCAGACCCAGACCCATAAAAAAATAATAAATCCTAAAATATTCCGTTAAGATTATATAAACGTATCTTTTTTATAGTTATATGTGTGGTATTCTTGCTGTATTAAAGTCTTCTGGTACCATTCGTTTAGAACCTTTGAAACGCAGAGGTCCAGATGAATCGGGCTTCTATGAGGACGACGACATCTACATTGGCCATACACGCTTGTCTATTGTACATCCCGAAGCTGGACCACAGCCCATTCGTCACAATGGTTGGATCGCAGCCATGAATGGCGAAATTTACAACGCGAGTCCCGCCGAAAACGAGACAGACTGTCATCATCTAGTGAAGACAGTCATAGAGCATGGACCGTTGGCACTTTTACAGATGGATGGCGTCTTCTCCTTCTTTCTATATCATCCAGAAACCAAAAGAATCATCATGGGGCGTGATCCTATCGGCGTGACGCCCATGTACTATTCAGAGTCCTGCGTATCTTCTCTTTTGACGTGTATTACTGCTGGAACCGCGCGGTCAGTACCCACAGGTTCCGTTGCGTCCTTTCTGATAGGTGAGGCTCCTGTATGGCAACAGTATACATCACCCTACAAGTTTTTACCCGACTCTGAACCTACAGAATCCTTAAAGTTTCTAATGTACAAAGCAGTTACCAAACGTCTAATGGGCGATGTGCCATGGGGCGTTCTCCTTTCTGGGGGATTAGACTCGTCTATTGTGACCGCTATTGCGTGTAAAATAGCGGCGGAACAACGCCCGGATTATCCACAAGTCCATTCCTTTTGTATTGGCCTCAACGATTCGCCCGATATTTTACAAGCTGAGAAACTCGCCAAAGACCTCGGAACACATCACACTTCCATCAGATATACGATTCCAGAGGGTATAGCCGCCCTGGAATCTGTTATACGCGCTGTGGAGACATATGACGTCACAACGATTCGCGCTTCGGTGCCGATGTGGCTGTTGGCGCGTGCCATTTCGAAGCGAGGCATCAAGGTAGTCCTTTCAGGAGAAGGTTCAGATGAATTATTTGCCGGCTATCTCTACAATTTATATTGTCCGAATGCCTCGGAGATGGAAGCCGAATGCAAGCGCAAAATTTCACAACTACATGCCTACGACTGTCTAAGGGCCAATAAATCGATGGGAGACTTTGGCATAGAAACCAGAGTCCCGTTTCTAGACAAAGACGTCGTGGACTATGCCATGAATAAAATGGACCCCACTTTAAAGTTATCAGGGACTCATCCAGACGGTCCGAAAGCAGAGAAATGGTTTCTAAGAGACCTTTTTAGAGATGATCTGCCGGATTATATTGTGGACCGGACAAAAGCTCAGTTTTCAGATGCGGTGGGATCTTCTTGGATTGATGCTCTCCGTATGGTCAGCGAGCAAGTGACAGACGAACAGATGGCCTCCGCAGCAGAAAGATGGTCCTTTCAAACACCAGATACCAAGGAGGCGTACTTTTACCGCGATATATTTTCAAAACATTTTGGAGACATTGAGGGCGCAGAGGAGACGGTGATCTTTCAACCCTCGATCGCATGCTCTACAAAACAAGGAATTTTATGGCATGAAAATTTTCAAAAGTGTGTAGATCCTTCAGGCGATGCAATCCAACGGGCTTTTGAAGAAGCGTAGTATTTATAGAAAGAATATATAGACAACATGCAGAAAAAAGACTGGGTACAGCGGATCGAACAAACTCACGCAAATGATCAACCATTTGTTGCCCGACTCGTCGAAGAAAACAAAGCACCCCTCGTTTTTGCCGCAGATGTCTTCAGAAGAAGAAGATATGACGTCACCATATCTTTAGAAGCATCTCAAACAGGAAAAGCGGTTCTGCATGTCTGCATACCTTCACATACATCCGCACTAGAATTTACAGTACGTCGCAATCAAACTCCCGAATCGATTTTGCAAGATATGCAATCGGTGTCTGTAGACTCTGTGACGATAAGAGGGTGTGGTACAGTCATTAATACAGTGTGTAAAGTCGTGGAGGTGGCGATACACAGCGGTTGGTTTATAGAGAAAAACGTTTTGAACACTTTAACACAAACAGGTGCGGATAATATAAAACAGCGAAACACCACACTTTTAGTTGTTCTGCGTAGGGGATCAAGTATGGATAGTATATAAAGACATCTTTTTTTTTTAATCATAATGGCTTCTAACGAAACTCCTAACAAATCTTCTAAACTTCAAGCACTGAAAACATGTTGCTGTTTCGGCTGTTGTGCCGGAAAAAAACTTACCGTTGGTAATGGACTTTTGGTCGCGAGAGGTGTCTTTGGCGCCATTGCAATGGTCCATGTCCTTATTACCTTTATTCTATTGGGATCACAAATGGACGCCGCCAATTTCCCAGGTTCAAACTTGGTCCTCGCCGAATACTCTGCTGAAGCATCAGCCGTTTATACGGACGCCGACCGCGAAGGACAATACGTACAAAAATTAGACGGGTTCATTCTTGTAGATACGCCAGGTTGTTCAAACTTTTTGGTGGAAGAGTCTAGTTTCAAAGTGACACCGACCATGTGCAAAGCCGGCAAAGAAGAAGAAAAAGACAATAAAATTCAAAAATGGAATCAGGGATGGGCCGTTGTACAAGATTGCGAACGCTCCAAGACAAACCCGTCTGAATGCGCTCCATTTGGTTCTTCAAATGCTCTATCTGTCTTTGGACAACTGACATTCGCCGTTCTTGCTGTGCAAGTCATCCTTTTCGCAGCTCATACCTGTGTATCGGTCTACGAACAGGCAAAAGAAGGTAAGACTGGTTCCACCGTGGCCATTCTCAAGGCTGCGGGTGCCAAAATCCAACTCACTCTCGGACTCACGATCACATGGTGTATCGTAGGCGTTATCCTTTTTGCGGCATCTCTCGAGGCTTGGGTCGCATTCTGTGACAAAATTGATACGGGTCTTGGACGCATGATCGATGGTGGCGATGACAATGGAACCAGGGCCTGTGCCACCTCCATGTGCACCTACTCATTCGGAACGCTCTTTGCCACTATTACAGTCGCAGCTGTGTGGTACCGTATCCCACACCTTCTCACCTGGTGCGGTGTCCTAGAAGCTGTATAAACTATTCTTTAGAGACAATTCCGTCTTTAAAAGAATTTCAATGGAGTTTTCCAAAGAGTTTGTAAGACACGGGCGCAAAAACCCATGACGGTTATAACATCTTTGTATTCTGGACCGATGTTTCTCCGTTTGAATTGGAAAAATCGTACCTACCAACCATATACTATCTAGATGTGTTTCCAACTGTTTGACGACCGCCGCCACTTTTAAACACGACAAAGCATGCTGGTCGTGATACAACACAATGGCAGCATCCATAAACGGTAACAATTCTTTGGATAATTCTGTCACAACTGGATGCGGATTGGCACACCACAATTTCACATTTATTTGCAATTTTCTTGGCCAGAGAATCTTTTGTATAGAACCGGCAACCAATGAATAATTCAGATCATATTGACCAAAATTTTGGTTCGTCATCTCGGCAGACATCGTAGATAATACAAATATATTAAAATCCATTATATTTATATTTCATACCTTTTATACTAGTTGCGTTTCTTCTGTTCGGCGATTTTTCTGAACCGCGTACACTGAATATAACATCTGAATTGGCACCAAAATGCAAAAACCTTCGTGTACTAAAAAAATCCAGCACCAACGAAGACTCCCGTCCAATGAAAAATTGCGTTGGGTCACCAATCCAAACAACACGCAGCGGAGAACCGCTCTCAAAGGATGGTCTACATAAATATTAGAAGGATTCATCCAGCGCAAAGACCAACACAGGAATATCCAACAAGTCCAACGCCATTTCTTGAAATAAAATTCAGAAATGACGGATATAAACACAGCCACATGATGCAACAGAGTTGGCAAGACGATCCCGTCCACCTCGGCCAATCCCAATAAAAACATAAAGGCTACAAGCCCCGTGGCTATATGAAAAGGCATTAATTCGGGACAAAATGAGATTAACACCGTCTGTACCGCCAATAACTGCTCCCTATACGGGACGGGCAAGAAAAAGTGGACCAATAATAACGGCCATCCAGCAAGTCTCCACCATGACATTCATTCTACAAACATCTAGACTTTATACTTCAAGCAGTAAAATCTAAAATATTAAGAATATTCTATTCTTAATTTCAAACTTTATCAATAAACAAAATGCCTCCATTGGCACCACTCTTACATTCACAACATAGACACGACGTACAGATCAACGATAATTCAGAATCGGTGTGCTTGGGCGGGATCCTCATCGTTTTTGTCGTCATTCTTTTTCTATGTTGTGTCCAAATGCGTTCAAAAGATGTACAAAAGGCCGCGCATATAGAAAATATACCACGCGGAACAAAGTTATACACATTGGATGGACGGGAGATTATCATCCCCTAGGAAACAGTTGGCCAGATCTTTGACGGGTGAGCTTACGCCTACATCAGAGTCATTGGCTTTCACATTACTCACATTTAAGGGTGGACTCTAGTACATATTAAACGGGTAAATATAAACTATGCGTTTCTTTTTATATGTTATGGCAGTATTGCTTGAATGTTGGCTTTTGTTTCTTTGATGGTGCCGCGCTGGTGGCTTCAGCAGGCCGTTTTTTCGAGGCATGGACGACGATCTCAGCACGAATTTCCATTAATAATTGTCCTAGCCAGTCTTTGCCATAAATTACACCGTTCGTTTTTTTGTATGTCCAGTTATTACCATTTCCTCTGAGTGGCTTTTCGTGCAAATCTGCAGATCCAGATCCAGAAGACAATAAAAGCGAACGGTACGGCTCCATTGAATACTTTTTCCTCAAACATTCTTTCATGAACGCTTTCTTATTCTTATCGGACAACTCTGGGGCCACTTCAATGGAGTCAAGGCCTAGTTTTTCACAGACAACCTTCTGTCGGCGTCTGGATGTTGGCGTAAGCTTGTCCGCTTTTCGGCGTACCATAGACCCCAATAACTGCGCCAGAATACCGCGAATAGGCTCTCCGTAGGGTGTGAACCAATACGCCAATTTTTTTGGGGTCCATTTCTTGTCAGGTTGGAGGATCTGCAACCACTCGAGAAAAGTTTCGCGGTCACAGTTTCTTAGTTCCGTGAAAAGCTCCTTCACAGTCTGCTGTGGGAAGCGCGCGCTCATATAATCAAACTCGGCACCGCCCATGAGATTGGAAAGGCCTTGAAAGCCGTTTTTGAAGGTTTTACTATTGAAGTGGATGGCCGTCATATTTCATAAAATGGTCACAGGATATAGTACTAAAATTTTGGTCTTTGATTTTACTAAAATTTTGGTCAGGTCTCTGAAAAAACAGAAAAAGATCGGGTTTAAATCTCTTGCTGTTCTTTCACTCTCAAATCAACATACCACTGGGAATCAACATACCACTGGTCTATATTTGCTTTTGCCCTTATCAGTATACATTGGAATTCGTTTTTGGTGGGATAACTATACATTTTTTGAAACACAAATGTATCCAGAGCTTTTAATGTTATGCTTCCGACATGGACATTGCTCGAGAAGAGCTCTTCTTTTCCCCCATATGCTTCTAACAATTGTTCTGTCTCTAGTTCGTTGTTTATTTTGTCGATTGTGACCAGATCTCTTAGAGTGATCGCTACCAAGGCCTTCCTATCGAGTCCTTTAAAACGATATCTCTTCTTTTTCCCCATAAAATCTGAAATGTCTCCTATGAGTTTATACAGAGGCAACCCTATTGAACAGATAACGACTAGGGCCATAATGCCTTCCAAAAATGCTTCGTCGTCGTTCTGACTCTTCTTTTCAAACATTACTTTAAGTTTTTGGGACAACTTTTGTAAATGAAAGGCATAGCCAGAATTCACATACCACGAAAAAGTTGTTATTTTCCGTGGATTTTTTTCAGAACCATAGTGTTTTAAAGCGCAGATAAAGTCAGTAACTTTATTTGAAACTATGTGCGTGTGTGTATCTGTACCTCGGAGTGTTTGAAAATACGATCCCGCGGATCCGGCCGGTTTGACTTCCGACGCCCATGCATACACCCAGTCCATTGAAACTTGTTCGCCAATATATTTTGTAAATGTATTGATTCGGAGTATACTTTGCTGTGCCATAATACTGTCTGTATAGACCTGAGCATCCGACAAACATCCGATGTGATAACCGATCGCGATGTTGCTGGTTCTGTAATGTTTATGTTGAGGTTTTGGAGGTTGGCGGGCAGACTGTCTTGGTGTGGCCACATATTCTTTGGATTCTTCTTTGGATTCTTCTTTGGGTTCGGCTGTTGTTTCCTGTAATTTGGTCATGAGTTCAAAGAGTTCTGATTCTGATTCTGTTATGATTAGGTTTTGGTTGGGTAAAATCCCATCTCTCTTGAACAGTGTGTACATTTCAAGGAATCTTGTTTTTGCATCTGATTTTACATCCATCGTTTTGTCATCGCGATCCCATATATATAGTCTTTAATAGAATCAGAATCAGAAATGTCAGGTTCGAAAAAAAGGTCTCGCGATCTCAACCAACAAGTCAATGATGAGGAGCGCAAACGACAAAAGGTACATCAACGGGGCGGTCGTAAAGTATCCATTCTCTTCGATGGACGCGGCATACAAAACGCGATCGTTCGGAATATCAAGCGCGAAGATACGGCTTATATCGTCGGATGTGTGGCATGGTTATCCAACAAGCGTATTCTGAAGAACATGGCCGAACAATTGAAGGGTGTGACGATCATTACGACGACAGATAAACTGACAAAACGTCGTAAGAATCAACAGGCCTATGCCAAGCTGTCTGGATGTTTTCAAGGTGGTGTTATACGGACAGTTGGTGAAGGACGCGGGCGTTTCAAGTCGCTCATGCATCATAAGTTTTTAATTGGGTTATCGCCAGCGCGTGAGCCTCTTTGGGTCATGAATGGTTCATTCAATGTAACGGAGAGTGCTGTAACAAACATTGAAAACGTCATGATATTCGACGACAAAGAGATTTCGACGACATTTTTTGAAGAATTTAAACGTTTACATAGAATTTCTAAAGCATTAAAGATAAGAGCTTAAACATTAAAGGGTTCATTGTGTATTTTTTGAACCTCTGTTGATAGTATATGTACTATGGTTGCTGCCGTTACTGCTAGCCCTGCAAAAATCCACCCCAAAGGTTGGTCGTATTGAGCATACCAATACGGAAGTCTTCCGCTAATGGAACGGTGGCCAGAACCTACATAAATGGCCAAGAATAAATTATAAACGACTGTATAAACAATAGGTTTCCACAGATCTTTCTGGTATATTTTATAAGGTTGCAGAACCAGAGCAATGGCGTTCAACCCATGGGTGACAGTAGTGAGCACGACATTGGTAATGGGTGCCGAGGTGGCCGCCGGAGCAATGAGAACCCAAAATCCAACGCAGACGACAATAGCAGGCGCATAAATAAACGGCAATATTTTTTCAGCGATATGGCCCTTTTTGGCGATAATAAGTCCAAAAAAGAATGTTTCTAGGGTGAAAGTCCACATTGTATAGTAGATAAAGATAAATCCACCTTCTCTAAAAAAGCCAAAGAGAAGGACTACTGAAAATAGAATAAACCACAATTCATTCATCAAAGAAATCACTAGAGGTTTATATAGTTAAAGTGTACAATACGTCCAACGAGTATCTTCGGCAAAAGCTCTGAGAGATGTGAAGGCCCCATTGGTTAGTTTCTCTACTAGTGTCGGCAATTCGTCTTCTACAAATCTTTTGAATTTTTCAGGAGGAACTCGCGGCGTCTCTGCCAAAAACAAACTCCGACAGCTTGGTTCTTCTCTTAAAGCAAAAAAGACCAGGGCATGTTTGCCAACACGATCTTCAGACATCCTCACCTTTTGAAGCATTTGTTTTAAACGAACAGATTTGCCATCATATTTGGTGGACACGTGCGAGATCACCCGATCCACGATATCATTTAAAGTAGAAGCCTCATTATTATTAATCATATGATACAATAAATCCTTTTTTTCTCTTTCCACCTCGAAATTTTCCATCGATTTGTACATCGACATTTGAACTTTATGGTTTATAATTAGGCAGTTATGTACGATCCGTCGCGCCCGCGAATGGATTTCAAAACGAGGCAGAGTATATCCGAGTCTCTCAAAATATGAATGCAAAATTTTGAGACGTTTGTCAAGGTTTGCGGCTTCTTTGTCCAAAGCAAATTAGACCCAACATATGTCAAGACGATTGACAAACAATTGGAGAGGCCCATCAATAAAGAAATTGTCCTCCTTGTCAAACACGTCAAAGCGTTTCATTCCATGAGAAAAACATTATGCTCCACTATCATGAAAAGACTCCATTGTAATCGCGTCTTAAACGTATTGTTGGCCGGATCGGGATGTGTACAATACAAATCAGTACCAGAAAAATCCACATGTGCTATCTCAAACACGCCTCTCAAAACAAACACGGGCATACTCCTCGTAGTGGACTCCACAAAATTAATCACAGTACACTCCAGATACAAAATTATACTCTATCATTTCTGGACCATTGTACACATGCCAGAACAAATCGGACTCGAAGCTGTAAAATGGCTTCATAAACAACAATGGTGGAATACAGGTTCGTTTGAAGACATTAAACAATGCACACCAAGAGTATTGAATTATAATGACCAAGTTTTTGTAAAAAGTCTCTACGTTAAATTGAAAACAATAGCCGAATATGTAGAGACCGACTTAAAAACACTACCACTGACGGTGAAATAATCACATGTACTCGACCTCGGTATCTCGAACCCTGACATGGCTTTGAACACCGACATGCCGTTGAAAAAGTTCCTCGACGTGTCTATTGACCCCAGCCAATCTCTCCACAGTTTTATCAGAGTGCGTAATTCGGAGCTTTGCGTCATACTCTGGAAATGCCTTCCCACAGACCCAAGCACGACGAACAAAATTATCGAAATTAACCAATTTCGCAGTGTTAAGGACGCGTTCATTATGCCCAATCACGTCAAATGTCTTACGCAAGCTTCTGGCGGACTTATGGAGCTTATCCTCCTTCATAGTCTTGACGTCACCGATTCTCAATCCCATCTGCTCGAACACTGACTTCAAGACTATGACAGACACAATTTTGTCAGAATCTTTGGTTTCAATCCGAATCTGAATACGTCTAGAATGCTCAGGGGTCAAGATAGGGTCTACACCGTTCTTACGACGTTCTACGGACAATTTCACGCGCTTTGGGCCTTTCGTATGGGCCTTGCGCAACTTTTTCCACTCATCGCACATCTTCTTTTTCTTCCTCCTTTTCTTTTTGACCATTGCAACGATTGTCTCTGAAAAAATGATCACCAAATTTTTAGTCATCGACCAAATTTTTAGTCATCGACCAAATTTTTGGTCAATGACAGAGACAAATTCGTAATCATTACCAAAAATTTGGCTATTTAAACTACAGTCTTTTAAACATATGCATCTTTTCAGAGATATTGCCTGGAAAACCCGTTTAGTCGAAGAACCATTCATCGATAACGCTGGAATACAACACACAACTGCACATTACATCATTTCAGACTGGAAGATACCGTTTACCTTTGAAGAATGGTGCAAAGAAACGCTGATAACCCCAACTGACAAAAATATACCCGAAAAAATCTACGAACATTGTTCTGAAAATTTGACACGACCATTCTGTAAACAAATGGTTATGGAAGCAGCTACTAGGCTAGAATGCGACCCCGGTTTCATCAATCCCTATGAAAAAATGGCGTCTTTTTACATTCTAAGACTTTTGGCCGGCATACCTCGCCAAGAAGTGTGGCACAAATGGCCAAAAATACCAGTCACAGACGGCCTTCTTAAAGACGAAGTATTCTGCCTGTGTTTGATAGCATTGCATCCAGTACTGTATGGGAAATTGCACCCACATGGCAGAAACAACCGCAGAGTAGCTTTGGAAGCAATCGCGCGGTGGGATCTGCCCAAGTTTTCCATACTTCAATTCGCACATCCACATGCCATGCGATCCTTCAACGGAGAAGACATTCATCCCAATGTCATTGGCTTTAAATTACAATCACACGTAGATACAGAACATCAGTACTGGTTATTCGATGATTATTCAGTGATTACAAGAGTTATTGGACAACCAGGAAAAAGAAAATGGCATGAATTAGAGTTCGCAGGGCCGACAGCAGTGAATAAGATTGTTCGAGAGCGCAAAAAACACAATTCGTCTCTAGAACAATTACTTCCCTTTCTAGAAAAGAATACATATTTTTTATAACTAATATTAAGAATCTATTCAACTACATTTCTACAGAATTTCTTCAACTTCTTACTAGCCTTGTGTAAGCCCTTTTTAATGTCCTTTTTAAGCTTTTTCGTGTTTTGAGACACATAAAGAAATCCGAGACTGGTCCAGACGTTCAAATCGAGGGCATATTTATGTTCGTCACAATTGTACTTTTCTTTATAATAGGAAGGTACGCGCTCATGTTCGGGTTCTTTTCCGTATCTTTGATGCAAATACTGCGTAGAGTACTCAAATCTCTGTCCCACAGTACCAATGGCGCGAAGGGTGACCACTGCGGCGAGATGAACGAGTGTTTCTTTCTCATAGATGGTTTGCGGAGTGTAGTATGACATATTGGTGGATCGTTTTTTGGTAAATAACTAAAATCAAGGAAATGCCGGGCCAAATTTTTGGTGAATGTCTGGCCAAATTTTTGGTAAATGTCTGGCCAAATTTTTGGTAAATGTCTGGCCAAATTTTTGGTAAATGTCTGGCCAAATTTTTGGTGAATGTCTGGCCAAATTTTTGGTAAATGTCTGGCCAAATTTTTGGTGAATGTCTGGCCAAAATTTTGGTAAATGTCTGGCCAAAATTTTGGTAATTAATGTTCAGGACTGAAGAATGTCTGGCCAATTTTTTGGTAAATGTCTGGCCAAATTTTGGTAATTAATGTTCAGGACTCTGAAGAATGTCTGGCCAAATTTTTGGTGAATGTCTGGCCAAATTTTTGGTAAATGTTCAGGAGAAGAAGAATCAATAAGTCGAACAAAATAACTTGAAATCAGACAAATGTTTGCGAATAAAAGTATAAAGTAAAATTTCATTTTTATATATGTCGTACCTCCGAACAAGTTTGGAAGGTGAGTTTTTAGAAGTCATTTCTGTCTTGGATGCACCATGGTCTGCATTTTACCAAAATTTACACAAAGATGTCCCAACTCTTATGCACATTATTGGTAATGCACCCATCGATATTTCGGGTGCTTGGTACCAAGACCAACAGTATACCATGGCCATGATCTCAACACTAGTATCCGGACCAGTTGCCAATTTTCTAAAAGTACTACATGGCCTCTTTGACACGTGTACATCGGGCACACTAACCCCACATTTAACCAATTTTATAGATAATGCATGGCTCCCATGGCTCTTAAAGGCCAATATATGTCACGAACCGGCTTTCCTGTACATATGTCAGCGTTCATTAAAAACAGTGGCTCAATTTCTTCTCGACGAAATAGAAACAGGCGGTCATAACGTCTGTCTTTCGTATACGAATGCCCAAGGAGAGACGGCGCTGCATATTGCAGTCAGAAAAAGACAATGGCAGTGGGCCAAGACATTAATCGCCAAACGTCAGTCGCCATATCAGAAAAATAACAAAGGAGAATCCCCACTAATGCTTGTGGCGCCTTTTCATGACAAATTAGAAGACTTTAAAGTAGAACCGTTGTCAGATTGGTACAACGAATTACATGACACCCTTCCGTATGGAAGACAATCGCCCGAATTTTGTCGTAAATGTCTAGAACTGGGAGCGGATTTCAATCAACTTGTTCTATATGATTCGCCCGCCGAGTCATTGCAAATATTTGCAGAAGCCGGCCTTGATATGAATCTTGGACCTTTGCCAGAATTGTCAGCGGAACAGAGGCGCATTATTTACATGCACGGAAGGCGGCCAGACGACTGGAAACTCGTCTTGGGTGCCTTTCAAGAATCTGAGAAATGGCCCGGTAAACTTTACGCTCTGCATTCGGGCGGTGAGGTTACAGAGGATATGCGCGTCTGTCTAGCCAATAGACGCGCCATTAGTCAAACGTCATTAGATTTACAAAAAAAATAAATATAATTTTTAAACCTCGTTACCATATCTATCAAAGTAGCGACGTTTTCGCAAGCCACCATCGTACAACGTCATCCCCTCAGGAACGCGAATGAGTGAGCGAACTTTTTCCTTTATAATAATAGCACGCTCTTGAGCTTTACCTCTCAAACTCTTTAATTCTTCGAATAACGTACTATACAGTGTTAGAAACTGGGACTGGTGGGAAGCATATTCTTCGTCCAAAATCACTTTTACAGCTTTTTCAGATTCCAACGATCCAAAATCAGCAACATTCTGTTCAACGAATGCACGGAGACGCGTAATGTCATTTTGCACAAATTCTTTTGTTTTGAGCACTATTTGTTTTATTATTTCAATCATTGGTACAGATTCATTTACCTTTTTCGCTCTAGCCGGCAAATATTTCGCATTTTCGTCATTCCCGAAATATTTGATTTCGGACAAGAGAGAATCCAAATTACACTCCAGAATATCCAGGAAAAATTCAAGGGATTGTTCAGGAGTCCAGTCGGAAAGATCGTATTCATACAACACACTTGCCGCCTGATATTCTGCAAATTCAACTCTAAACTCTTTGAATGTCGGAAAACGACGATCAATGAATTCACGCATGATTCCTACACACGTTTTTATGTGCTGTTTTATTTCTGCGTTTTGAGGAGTGGAAGCCATTATACAGGAAATCCGATACACATTTATAGTCACTAAAATTAAATATTCATTGTACTACACCATTGTTAATAACGCCTATCTTTTGAAGATCTCTAAGTTTTCGGCGCATAGTTCCTTCATCAGCGTTTAATTGCATTCCTCCCAAATCTACACTGGAATCATCCCTCAGTTTACGTAACAATGTCTTCATTTTATCTTTTGACCAATCATCGTAAAAATCTGTTTGTCTATTATTTCTAGTGCTTCTGCGAGGCGCTGCCGGCTCTGGTTCATCTTCGTCTGATGAAACATTAGGATCGTCAGCCGGGCTTGGCGATGATGACCGCGATGATGACCGCGAATTGATTGGCGAAGATGCCGGCGATGATGACCGCGAATTGTCCGGTGAATTGTCCGGTGAATTGATTGGTGAATTGTCCGGTGAATTGATTGGTGAATTGATTGGTGAATTGATTGGCGATGATGCCGGCGAAGATGCCGGCGAAGATATGACAGATGACTGAGACTGAGGGGGACAAGGACGGCTGATTTTATCCGCAATGACTTTAATATTTGCAAGTAATGACCGCATATATTGATAGTGTGTTGTTTCTGACACGGTTGCCATCTTCAATCTTGTTTCGGATAGTTTGAATAAATGTTCGAGTATTTCCTTATAATCCGATAGTTTTTCGAACATTTCTCTGGCTTTTTCGACATCTGGCCTCGCCGGAATTTGCGTTGATGTGTGCGTGGCTTGGTAACAGTTGATTTGCGCTTGTAAAAATTCTAGTTGAAAGATGTTTTCTTGCGCCATTTTTTCAAAATATTCGATGTCTTTTTTCATGGGTCCCCACTTGGCATTTAAGTTTTGGACAGATTGTTGTATTTCTGTCGTATCCAAAGGTGGGGGCGTTATTCCTGGAGGTGTGTCGTTGTTAAACCATGCAAATATTTGTTCAAATATTCCAAGATTGCCTTGAGCGATCAAAGCTGCCACGCTTTTTTCTATCGATACCGATGTTTTTGTCGCAGTTTCCCACCACAATTCTGTTTGTGTGAGATGTCTTTGTATTTCATGATGTTTTTTCGCGACCATTTGTATCTTGGCTGTCAAGATAACTTTCCGCAACGGCTGATAAGTTGACGGATATTGAATACCTCTTTCTCGCGCCGATTTGGATAAAATCTCACAGGTCATTTTCCCACGTTCGTATGTAGCGATTGCGCCAAAATCTTTTTCGAATTGCGTCATTGTCCATTCTGGTTCTAGAAAATTCCCAGTTGGGTCGGCGGCCCTGGCTTGTCGAAGACTAAGACGAATGGCTAAGGCAGATTTTGATTTGTAAAAGTCCTCTACTGTATCTTCCATGTCTTTAATCTTTTGAAAGAATGCCTCGTCGGCAATCTTTTGCAATTGACCCGCGCCGAACCGTAATTGTCGTGCAAAATTGAGGTAGGACTTTGCAATATAGCGTTCAATTTTGCTGATCATAGCAATGGTATCCGCGATGTTATCTTTATGTTCGTGTGTCAGATACGGGAGGTATGGCGTGAAGAACGGTATCAAGTCTTGCCAATTTTCACATAAAAATGCTTTAATAATGAAATTGACTAGAGTTGCTCCCGCCATGGGCGAAATATTTCTCAGCATAATATCTACTTTTGACGGGTCTGGTTCGCTGCCGGCAGATCTGGTAGAAAACAAATAATCCAATAAAAGTTGCGCCAACATATTATCCGTATCATGAGCAAACATATCTTTAATGTCTTCTATGTCATACATACACAAATTGGGACACAATTGCTGAGAAAATATGGGTCTTTGGACCATTGTTTGTGTGGTTGCATCCAATTCGTAAGCGACATCTCTCCATAAAATATTTTTTCGTTTCATGAGGGAGTGAATTTTGGACCAGGGGACTCCGTTTAAAATAGCATGTTCTAGATTTTGAATATCTTCTTCTTCGGCGTGTGTCTTGAGTTTTTGTAACATTTCTTGTGTTTTTTCCGTGATGTTCGCGCGCGCTTGTACGATTTGTTTGGTGCGTTTCATATTAATGGATAGTATGTCGAGTTCTATTTGTGTTTCTGGATTGATTGCTTCTGGGGTCTTTGTATGTTTTGCCACCGAACCTTTTGTCGCTAGATTCTCCAAGAACTGTTGTGTTTTTTCTGTGAGTTGTTTCTTCATTTTCTGCTTGTGGTTTGTTTTTTGGAGTTGTTCACTGATCATTTTAAGTTCAAATTCGGTATCTGAGTCTAGGCTCTTGTGGACAGTCGCTTTAGTCTTTTCCTCTGATGCAGGAGCCAGAGACGTTAATATTTTCTTGGTTTTTCCATTGAGCGCGTTTGACATTTTGAATGAAATGACCCTATTTATATACGGGTGTTTTTACTAAAATGTCAACTCTTTCAGAATCTATGCAAAGAAATCCCATAGCTTATTTTGCAGGCGTCGCTGTTCCATTGACACCAGATGTCTCGGAAGAAATCATTCGTAAATTTTTAGAAGAATTTGATGGGTCTGGAGCAGGCCCTATGCCGAGGATCGAAGTGACCGTCGCGCATTCCGAACACGCAGCAGAAGAAAATGCTCTTATTGAAGCATTGGCGATACTATCAGAAGAAGTATATGATCCTGACCCAGATTTACACCGCGACGACATCATCAGAGAAATGGTTGATTGTGGAGACGATCCCGCCGCCTTTATCAAATATATATTGGAGTCTTCCCAATATAGCGTTCTGCTGTCTGCTGTTCGGGAACCGCTTTCAAAATTATTACAAGCCGAGCGCAAAAGTAAGGAAGCGCGAATAGGTTCGGAAGACGAACCTATTGTGGACGACAACGCGTTTATCCAATTAGTGGCGACTGGTAATTTGCCCGTTGTCAGACCCTTACCCGGGCTCGAGGACGAGTTGCCAGCAATCAACGCATTTTTATGTGCTAAATGTGTGTATCAATCTTATTTGTTCATGCAAAACCGTTCGCGTTTGTTGGAGGTTGTTGAGAAAATCAAGGCCGAGCGTCTTTCCATCGATTCGAAGAGACAGAGTTATCGCGATGCTCGATTAAAAGTTGAGACAAAAGTCACACCGATGATGCGCATATTGGTGGAAAAGCAGGCTGTTCTCCAACACCAGATCAACACTATCAACGAAATGTTTCGTGAACTATTGGCTCCAAATTCGCCCATTAAAACGCCTTTTAAATTATGGATAGCCATTACAAAAAAACCCGACGTTGCTGCTGCTGGAATAACATCTTTAAACTATAGTAAACGTGTTTCCGCCAAATACGAAGCTAAATTAGATGAACAGGGCATGCCTTTCGTCAATTTTAAAAACGTGACCGATAGTTATGAGCAGCTATGTCGTGGCAATCACTTATTATTTAGTGAATCTACGGTAGACCAGGCCAAATTTGATATTTGTTATGGTGCAAAAGACATGGTAGACGCCGGCGTGGAAGATCACATTCGTCATAAGTTTTATCGTATGGCAACATCTTTTGCAATTTCACCAGTAACGATGTTTGGAACAATGGCCATGAATATTGCGTTGATGGGAGCACCTGGTACTGGTAAATCAACACTGGCTAAGAAAATAGGAGAATTTGCACATGCTGTCGGATGGTTAACCTCCTCTGGTGTGCAAGAACCAAAACCATCTGATCTCATTTCCAATGTGCGTGGTCAGACTGCTATACAAACAAGGGCTTTCTTAAACGCTTCTTTGGGCCAGATGTGTTTCATAGACGAAGCCTATGCTTTAACTCCTCCCGGGGATGCAGCTGGAAAAGAATTTGCCGACGAATTGACTGAATTTCTGACGAATCACAAAGGTATGGTCATGGTCATGGTTGCTGGATATGAGAAGGAAATGACGAATGATTTCTTTTCTTCAAATATCGGGTTACCTCGTCGATTCCCAACAAAGATTATTTTGGGTGAGAAAACACCCAAAGATTGCTTTCATGCTTTCATGTTGCACGTTACCGATATACTAGGGAAAGAATCCATCGGTGCTATTAATGTACACCAGTTCAGCCAAGCACAAATTCCATTCTTTCTGGTGCAAGCATCTATATGGATACCTGTGTTTAACATTCTTTTGGGCAAACGGTTCAAAGTAAATGAAAAAACAGGCCTCTCTGTTGCAATTGAAGATGATCCTACAAACCTATTGGATGCGTATTACTCGGATGTCCGCTTGATCGCGGAAATATATTGTCGATATTTGATGTCGGAAGGTCTTTTTCACAAAACAATTGGTGATTCAAAGTATGACAACGGCCAAGGTTCGGTGAATCCACAAAACCCGTTTAATATAGATTCTATTGTCGCCAGCGTTTTGAACGATTGGCTTTCGACGAAAAACAATTGCAATACATTTGTATCCGACGTTGGAGCGGAGGGTGTTGGAAATTCAATTGTCCCCTATCACTACTTCCCATATGACGACGCATTCCTCAACCAATGCGATTTAAATGTTTTCAAAAATTTCATGGATGATCCAGTGGGAAATGGCAGTGCGGCTATCTTAAAGGCCAGAACCTTATTAGATTCGCGCGTCTGTGTATGGCCAGTCACATTGTCTAATGGCGATAATTCGTTATATTTCCCAAATGTGACTATCAGCGTTTCTTTCCGAGTGAAGAATTTGGGTGCACCTGGAAAGGTACCATTTTCGGCGGCCTATTCTTGGTATGTGCGCAAATCTGTAGTCGCTGGTCAATTAAGTTCGTCAAATGGCCCGGCTCCCAACGCGGGTATTTTAGTAGAACGCGCAAAACAATTACGCAAACGCCAACAAACGGAAAGGATTATCAATCAATACCATAAAGAACAACAAGAACAAGTGAAAAGAATGACAAAATTAGCTGACAAAATGCGCGACATTAGCACAGAACAGATTGCACCGGTCAATCCCGACCACAGGCAGTTGAATAGCGAAATTGCAAGATTGGAATCAGAACTGGCCAAGCTTACTGGACCAGAAAGAATAGATCTTGAATATCGTCTTGAAACGGCTAGAGCTAAAGAGGCCGCCCTTCTAAAACAAATTAGAAAACTTGAAGGCGGCTCTACAACTCCAAAGACCAGATGGAAAGAAGCGGTCAACAAAATCAATAATCCCAAGTTCTACGACGTTGTGAAAGATTGGACGAAAAGATGTTCGTCGGATGGGTTATGGGAAGATTTGCACAATGGTAACAAGCAACCATGGTTGACGAAAGCGGATTTCAAGAAAAAATTATCGGAAGAAATGTTGAAAGGATGCCTGGGAGATAAATTATTACCAACACTGTCCAAAACAGAAAGGTCAGCATTCCTCGGCGAACTTTTTGACGAGATGGACGCGAATCCAAAAGACCCCACCCGTCTCACAAAAGATGAATTCAAACAATATATTTCAAAGATGACAAAAAAGAAAAAAGTCTCCAGAGAAACACCCGAAGAAAAACAGAAAAGGGAAAACCAAGAGCGAAAAGAAAAAGCAAAGGTCAAAGTCTTAAAACGTGGTGGATACAAAGGCACTCTAAAAAACGGAAGGCGCAAAGGACGCCCCGTCGCACGCCAAAATGATGATCAAATTAATTTGGTCTTTTAGTCTTAGAAAAAATATACTATAAACGTTAATAATTATTATACAACATGTCTATTGTAAAAGAATTGGCCACATTTCTACATCTATATTTGTATGCGTCCGGGACACCCGCATCAGATTCCGCTTCCATGGACGACCTCCTAAAAGCTGCTAAACTACCCTCCGAAGAAGAACTCGGACGAATGAAACCGAAGCACGTCAAGAAAATCGCAAGGGCCCTAAATGCGCTATACAATACATGGACTCAACTTAATTTAGAGCGAAAGAAATTGACATTATGGTCTACAACAGATCCTGAATATCATAGAATTCAGACGGTCATTGACAGACTCGAAGAAATTATAAGACAAAGTACAGAAGAAAAGCTTGAAAAATACGTGCTTAAAATACCAGCGCTCAAGCCTCTGCCATCGAATTATACAGATATAAATCTGACAGAGCATACATCGTGCGCTCCAGACAATGACGCAAATGTCTCGTCTCCAGACGCTGAAGGGGAAGAGGAAGTGCAAGCTGGCAGTGAAAATGATTTTTCCGATGGTTCTGATGATTCGGACGATGAAGACGGTCCAACAACCGACGGGGCGCTCGTGGCCGTTACACGGGCGCCCGCATCTGTTACACAGACTAATGCACGAAAAGTTACGAGACCCGCTGCCCTACAAGGCACCTCGAGTCGTCGGTCAACCGATAGATTGAAAACGCAGGCCGATGTATCGGTTAAGGTTCATTCTGTAGATGTTGGTTCTGAGCTGAAGGCAATCAGTGCGGAATTGGCGTCCATTCAAACACTAGACCTTAAACCTATTCAAACACTCGCCGCCATTAAACCGGCCGAATTGAAGAAATTGGTCATCAATGTCAAAAACACGGATACTGTCACGAAAGCAATAGATCGGACGTCCATATGCAGCCACGACAAGATATTCGAATTGATCACTGAATCTACGAAAAGAAAGCCGAGCGACTATGAATTGCAAACGATCCCGCGACAAAAACTCCAGAGATTGGCAGAAAAGAACGATCAAAAACATTATTGTAAAGGCGCACTTATCTTTAAGTCAGATTGTGACCATCGGACCATTAGAGTGTGTAAATGTACCGCGGCCAGTAGGAACCCATGCACGCTCGGTTACGGTGCCCATGTCATTTGTGGTAAACATTATGATTCGTTATCTGTGGCGTATGGACTGTATGAGAAAGATGGGAAATTGTATGAATGGGAAAAGATGGCTCAAAAATTGGGGAGTAATACAGCTGCTAACGCGTGATATAATTAGAAAATAAAATTTAAAATTTTAATGATGGTCTATGTTGTAATTCTGCGTCAAAGTCGTTTTCTAAATCTTCTAGTATTCCTCGGTACGTTCTTATATCATTTTTCCACCCCTCTGCTTCATCATTTAATTTTTCACGTTCGGATTCGCATTTGGCTTTGCCTTTTTGTAATTTAGAATTTTGTGCGTCAAGTTTTTTCAAATCAGTGGTTTGTTTCTTGATTTTATCTTGTTGCGCGTCGCCCTCAGTAGTTTGACTGTCCAAACTTGCTGTCAATTGTTTGAATTCCGCTTTTTTTGCATCGAGTTCTTTGTTTGTTTCGGTGAGTTGTTTTTCTAGCGCAACACGTGCCTGGGCGGCCTCCTTGCTAAGTTTATTGTTTTTGTCCTTGCTTTCGGCGCCGGCTTTTTCGGCACCGGCGAGTTTCATCATAGCGGCGGCTAATTTTTCGTTGAGAGTTTCGGCATTTCCGGCGGCTTTTTCGGCGACAATTCCCGCGGCTTTGGCCTCTTTCGTTAATTTGTCTACTTGTTTACCGAGCAATGTATTTTTATCCTTTAGATCTTTCAGTTTTGCTAATTTATTACCGGCTTTAGCTCTTAAATTTGCGAAACGATCAGTGTCTCCCATCTTTACGGTACCGTTTACGGGGGCAAGTGCGGACATTTTCACTAGGATGTCTATGCTTTTATAGTGTCTAAATGTCGATGGGGCCAGACTGATCTCTCAATGCTATTTGCAAATGTCTGTCCCAAAAGTATGCTTCTACTGGCAGTGAAGCACCGATGATAGATAAAGACAATAGGGCCAGAGAGGCGCGGTTTTGCGCAACCGAATCAATGCAAAGCCATGGCGAAACATCAAAGAGAGTAACAACCACAGTAGTCCAAGAAATACATATAAACGTTTGGAGGATATAGATGTGAAAAGCGCAGATGGGATCTTCCAGACCCATGAGGGCAGCTTCTCTTTTGAATTGCATTCGTCTTTCTCGTATACTCCATATGATTTGGAGTATGGTGGCGATTGCCGTCAATAATTGGTGCATTTGTACATATTGTAGGTCACTATGTGTGCATAATGTTTGGTATCCAGACCTGTGTCCAAATTCAACAAAGAGTCTGTCCAAGAACCATGTGGCGAGACAAAGACTTAGACAGGGCCATGTGGAAGGAACAAAAGCTAGATATTTTCGGACTAACATAATAATAGTTATGATTTATAATTGATATTAAATAGTTTAATCGTATTTGAATTATTCTGCATTCTTTTTCTCTTCTTCGTAACGAACCTTATCTTCCGTGGCCATTTGCACGTATTTGGCTTTATCTTGGTCGGTAATTTTTCTCCAGACAGCGGCAATGTCTGCCATGAGTTCTCTTGGATTTTTATCAGGATGTTCCAAAGCTATTTTTTGACGCATGTTTTTCATAAAGAAGGCATAGGAAGAACGCGGGCGTTTGATCTTCTTGGGTGGTTCATACCGACTCATTTGGTCACGATAACGAGCCTTATCAACATCGGCCTGTGCAACATATTTTGATTTATCTTGTTCAGAAACCAATTTCCAAAGACGTGCAATATGACGCGATTGGTCTGGCAATGTCATTTTCTCGCCTCTTTCTTTGAGAATAGTGCGCTGCTCACACGCATAATATAAAAAGGGAGTCATTGCGCGTTTGGGACGGGCGGGATCGCGGGTTCTTTTCTTATTTTTACGGACCATTTTCTCCAATGTTATTGGAGTATATACTCCAAACAAGTTCTGTGGCTATGGATTTACATTGGATTTTTTATTGAGTCAGAGATGGTACAATTTGCCATTGTATCTGTTTCATATTTTGTAAAAGTTTTGTAATGTGGACATACTGTTGCGCATGTTCCTTTTGATACTCCAGAACTATATTAATGTCGGCACGAACCGTCCATACAGTCCATAAATGAGCTATCGCAATCGCAATGAACAAAATTTGCAAGGTATTCGAAAATAAACCCGTCTTAACAGACGAACCTAATTCGGATTCCGAATCATCGTCACCATCGTATCCATTCTCGGGCATGGGAGTCTCAGCATATTGAGGATATCCACCTTTCATATTGTGCGTAGAAGAAGAACCTTTGGGGGGACCATCGTCAGACATTATAGAATATGATAGAACTACAAAACTTTATAGTCAAAACTTAATTAGACCCGTTGAGGATTTATTTTTGTCAAGTGGTCGAAAACGTAACTTATTATCGACTTCGGGAACAACCACCCCGACCGCAGAATCTTCATCTTTTTCTGACGACGCAGGCAGGGCGGGCGCGACAGGAGATTTCGAAAACGCAATCATAGCCAATGAACCAATAGTCAATATCAATTGCGCGCCAATAGCTGTTGTCACGAGGGGCGATACATCGATCAAAAATAACGCCATGACATCCGAAATCAATAAAGCCGCTATCACTATCACCAAAAGAATCGTTTCCTTCGTTCCTGCCAATACGATCATAGCAGGGTCTCCCATAAGATGAGCAGCGACCAACGGAGACCACGCGGATTCATACAATAATACAAATGTAATCAGCCAGCCAAATGGTAAAGCCCACGAGAATAAAATACGAATCCGCTGATGCGCCGATGACACAAAAGAAGGATAACGAAGAATCAAATAGATGGTCCAACTCTGAAGGACGTCCAACCCCACTATAACACCCGCCAGAATTAACGAGATGATCGAACCAGGAGCAGTCTGCACACAACCAGCATTTCCAGCAGTCAAACAACGGAAAGTAGAAACAGTACCGAGAACGAAGGCCGAGAGTCCAAGGCCAACTCCAACGACGGATGCTGTCAATGCCGCCATCCAAGAGACGCGGAAAGGCAATAACGAACACATCAGAACAAGTCCATACACAATATAGTTAATCTCCAACAGTTCGGTCGCCTTTTTGACTGAATCGGATGAAAATGTTCGCGTGATTCTCATGGCAATGGACAATACCAGTATGAGGAAAATTCGGATCCTCACCGAGTTTTGTAGAGTGGCGGTAGAGGATACAGGCATAGACTTTCAAAACTAAGAAAGCTTTTATAGACCAAAAAATTGGTCATTGTCGTGACCAAAGGTCGCATCATTCTTTTGGAGATCTGAACTTCACCAACATTTTGGTCTTCATCGTGACCAAAATTTTGGTGAATGATCACCAAAATTTTGGTGATCATCTTTAGAGTCTTTCATTCTTCAGAGTCCTTGAACATTGATTCACCAAAATTTTGGTCTTTCATTTGCCAAAATTTTGGTTGTTCATTTGCCAAAATTTTGGTTGTTCATTTGCCAAAATTTTGGTCGTTCATTTGTCTTTTTAAAAAAAAAAGTACTATAAATATCGCCAACCCTGTACCACATAATGCGCAGCTGGTTCATACTTTTTTTGACAGTGACAACAGTTTCAGCAACAGCGTTCACATCCAAAGAGGATTTGGCCACAGCTATTGATAATTGCTTGGTGGTTGACAACACAGGACAAGCGTGCTGTAATAAGGCTAACTGTGGGGTGGCGGGTAATGCCGAGATGAAGTCCTGGGACACGTCCCAGGTGACCGATATGTCGGAGCTGTTCTATGACAGGAGTGACTTTAACGCATCAATTGGTGCGTGGGACACGTCGCAGGTGACGGATATGGGTGGCATGTTTGCTCATGCCTCGTCGTTCAATCAGTCGCTGACGTTTGACACGTCCAATGTGACGAACATGCGTTCCATGTTTCAGGGTGCCACAGCGTTCAATCAGCCGCTGACGTCGTTCGACACGTCGCAGGTGACGGATATGGGTTCCATGTTTTGGGGTGCCACAGCGTTCAATCAGCCACTCACGTTCGACACGTCCAAGGTGGAGAAAATGCAGTACATGTTTGAGGGTGCCATAGCGTTCAATCAGTACAAATGGGGCGCTCCTGCATGTACAGCTGGTAAATTACGTGTCGTGCCTGGCGCAGGATGTACGGTTCCGGTTAAATTAACCTGTGCGCAATTAAAAGCCGAATATCAGAGTTCATCAAGAGTCGAGAAATGTGGATGTTAGATCCCTAAATTCCATTTTTTAGAGAATGATCATCGTGACCAAA